>Ga0302156_10000247_pt1 | contig 52966 bp, 41 predicted proteins | sample I_Bog_N3_2_FD_193503 | JGI IMG/M metagenome (GOLD analysis project Ga0302156, IMG submission 193503) | Peat permafrost microbial communities from Stordalen Mire near Abisko, Sweden - I_Bog_N3_2 | ecosystem: Environmental > Terrestrial > Soil > Wetlands > Peat | place: Sweden: Abisko, Stordalen... | reverse complement strand
TTCCCTGACGCCCTGATCCTGATAAACTACGAAATGTTGCTTTGCAGGCGCGTAGCTCAGTTGGTTAGAGCGCTTCCTTGACACGGAAGAGGTCGCTGGTTCGAATCCAGTCGTGCCTACCATATTAAAATCAATAGTTTCAGCTGCATCATAACCCAAGATTTTCTCTCTTTTTCACCCAAGGTTTCACCCAAAGCTACTGGATTGCCCGGGGCTCGGTCTTGAAGATTGCATCGAGCATCAAGTTCTGCGCGGCCAGAAGCTCGTCTTTGTCGGTTTGAGTGTACTTGTCCAGAGTGAACCTTGAATCGCTCTGACGCAGCGCGGTCTGCGCCGTCTTTGGGTCGACCTTCTTTTTCGTTGTCAGGAAGCTGGACAAGCTATGGCGGAACTGGTGGAAGCCGAAGCGCTTTACCCGTTTGCCCTTCTTGTCGAAGTAGATGGGTACTTCCACCTCGGCCTTCTCCTTTTTTCCTTTCTTCCTTACCGTTCTCATTACCTTGATGTTGGTGGTTGTGAGAACGCCAGCTTTAACAGCAGCCGGGTACAAGTAGCTGCGGACAAGCATGTTCCCAACCCGTGGCGTCTTTCCCTTAGTGCGGCTACTGGCAAAGATCCAATCCGTGTCTTTGCCATACATCGTCTCCTTGCGCCAAGCCAGCAAGTAGGCAGCGAGCACGTCGGACATCGCAACCGCGGCCTTGGATGCTGGCGTCTTGGGTTTATGCACGTTACCTCGGATCCACCGACGTTCGATGTAGATGCATTTATCTTCCCAATCCACATCTTTCCACTGGAGTCCCGCTATCTCGCTGTAGCGAATTCCGGTTGCTGCGTCCAGGACAACCATTGTCTGCTGGAACAACGGAAGTGAATTGAGCATTACAAACGTCTGCTTCGGGGTCAGGACGATCGCCTCGTAACTTGAACTCGAGGCCGTGACGTCCACTTTCTCCATGGGGTCGCACGATTCGGGAATGAAGTCGTGTTTTTGCCCGTAAAGGATGATGTCATTCATCACTCGGCGCCATTTGGTCAGGGAATCCCATTCCTGCCCCTTTTCTCCGAGCGTATCGACTGACAAACTCTTCAGCCACTTCTCAATGTCCAAAGCCTTCATCTCGACAACCAGCACATCGTCCCAGCGAGGGAGCAAATGCTTGTTGATGATCAGGCCCTCCGTATACCTCGTAGTGGAGGCTTTGGGTTTGATGGCCTCATCCGAGAGGTTGATCCGAATGTAGTCTCGCGCGATGAAACCGAACGTAACCTTATTGAGTGGAACGCTGGTCCGGTTGATTTGTTCAATGAGCCCCAGCCTCACGGCTTCGGCTCGAGCCCTTTTTTCCGTAGGAAAGTCAGAAACTGCGCCAACGAGTAATGGGGTTTGCTCTGACCATTTGCCATCGGGGTCCCGATGTGCGAAATACCGCAGCTTCCAAACCAGGCCTTGCTTCGTGTTGATTTTTTTCAAACTGCCTGCCTGATACCTCGTGTCTGCCATGCTTTCTCCCAATTCTGGCAACCACGGATACCGCCTAAGCGGACCCAGTATACTGCCTCTCTATTCGAAACTCGCCCCACTACTGCCGTCCCTTTGTGCTGGAATTGGCACGCATCCAGGCCGAAAGCTCAGACAAGAGGAAGCGCCACTCCTTCCTCTCGGCGTCCGGATCGACCGGGTGCGCTGGAATCGTTCCGGCACGCGCCATCTCCTTCACCCGTCTGGGCGTGATCTTCAAGAACTCCGCTGCTTCGTCGGCGGCCACATAGGGCTCAAAGCCGAGAAATGCCTGCGAAAGCGCAGTGCCCGTCATTTGAGGACGGGTCTGACTGACTGCCGCAGTTGAAGAGGATGACGCCATATACGCAGCTTAGGGACAGGCGAAGAGAAAGGAAAGCCTCCCCCAGCAAATTCGTATTTGCGGCAAATATTTTTTACGACGGATAAGAAAAGGGCTAACGCCGGGTAGATCTGAGAAGGCTGCTGGCAATCTGCTCCGCGGCCGCTACTCCGTTAAAACGACCCTAGGGTCGTTTTAACCCCAGGTACAAATTCCCCGTTTGCGGCGTTTGCGGGGTTCCAAGCTGCCAACCCGACCCCCTTTAACCGGAGTGGAGACGAGGATTCCTTCGATGGCAAGTGAATTGCCGCTCTGGTGCTGTAAATTGATGATGCAATCCCAGTTCAGGGTGGAATATGCCTTCTCGATGGCTCCCGCGGGTCTAACTTCACCTGCTCAGTGGCCATAATCCCCGCTCGTCAGGCTGGCTCGGAGGTCTGGACAGCGAGATCGGCACCATGCTGGTTTTGACCGCGGTGAACAATGGAAGTCTTAGATAACATCTCGAGGCTGCTGGGCGACGATCTGAAGGGGTCCCTGCGCCCGGGCGCCAAGGTGAGAATCGCAGCCTCCAGCTTTTCCATCTATGCTTTCGAAGCCTTGAAGCGAGAGTTGGAAGCCGTTGAAGCCCTGGAATTCATCTTCACGAAGCCGACCTTCGTTCCCCAGGACGCCACGGACAAGGTCGCAAAAGCCCCCCGGGAGTTTCATATTCCCCAGGCGGACGGGGAGAGGGGGATCTATGGGTCCGAGTTTGAGATCCGGCTCAAGAACAAGCTCACCCAGCGAGCGATCGCCAGGGAGTGTGCCGAGTGGATACGCCGAAAGGCCCAATTTCGATCCAACCTGAGCGGCGCACCCATGCAGCAATTTGCTTGTGTCGAGGCTGCGGATGCTTCCACCGTTTACATGCCATTGCATGGGTTCACAGCCGTGGATTTGGGTTATCAGCAGGGCAATGCCGTCTCAAACTTCGTCAACAAAATGGACGAGCCGGTCGCGACCCGCACTTTCCTCGCACTCTTCGATCAGATTTGGCAGGATGCCGAGAAGCTCACGGACGTCACGGAACTCATTCGGGACCATATCGCTTCGGTTTACAAGGAGAACTCCCCACAGCGCATTTACTTCCTGATGCTGTTCAGCATCTTTAGCGAGTTCCTCCAAGACATCAGCGAGGATGTTTTGCCGAATGAGCGGACCGGCTATCAGGAAAGCACGATCTGGCAGAAGCTTTACAGCTTCCAGCGCGACGCAGCCACCGGCATTATAAATAAACTCGAGACCTACAACGGTTGCATTCTGGCCGACAGCGTCGGGCTGGGAAAGACCTTTACCGCCCTGGCGGTCGTCAAGTACTACGAGCTGCGCAATCGAACCGTGCTCGTCCTGTGCCCGAAGAAGCTCGCCGACAACTGGACGACATATAAGGGGAACTTGAAGAACAACCCGCTGGTGAAAGACCGCTTCAGCTACGACGTCCTTTGCCATACCGACCTTCTTCGTGATCGCGGAGAATCGCTGGGTATGCGGTTGAGTCAAGTCAACTGGAGCAACTACGACCTCGTCGTCATCGACGAGTCGCATAACTTCCGCAACGACGACGCATTCAAAGATCGCGAGACGCGCTATCAGCGCCTGATGAACCGGATCGTTCGGCAGGGTGTGCGAACCAAAGTGCTCATGCTGTCGGCGACGCCGGTCAACAACCGGTTCAACGATCTGAAGAACCAGCTTGCGCTCGCCTACGAAGGTGAGCCCGACAATCTCAAGTCGAAGCTCAAGACCGAGAGGAATATCGATCTGATCTTCCGCCGGGCGCAAACGGCCTTCAACGCCTGGTCAAAGCTCCCGGCCGAGCAGCGGACCCCGGCAGCGATTCTCTCCTCTCTTGATTTCGACTTCTTTGAGCTGCTGGATGCGGTCACCATCGCCCGCTCCCGTCGCCACATCACGACCTTTTATGACACGAAGGAGATTGGCGAGTTCCCCACCCGGCGCAAGCCGCTCTCGTTCCATTGGCAGCTCACCGGTCGAACCGACGTGATGGGCTTCAACCAGATCTTTTTGGAACTGGCGGCGCTCAAGCTTGGCGTCTATATGCCGGTTTCATACATTCTGCCCAGCCGCGTACATAAATATGAGGAGATCTACGACACCGAGGTCAGTGGCGGCGGCGGCAAGCTGAAGCAGAGGGACCGCGAGTTAAGCCTGCGTTCCCTGATGACGGTGAACCTGCTCAAGCGGCTGGAGAGTTCAGTGGCCGCGTTCCGGCTCACACTCGGCAAGCTCCAGCGCTTCCATTTGAGCACCCTCGCGCGGATTGAGAATTTCCGCCGTACCGGCCAGGGCGGCAGCTTCAGCGATCCTTCGATTGCTTTCGATGACGCCGAGCCGGATGAGGATGTCGATTTTCTCGACCCGGAGGACGGTCCCGAAGCGCAAACCCCCGGCAAGATCGTCATTGAACTGGCCGACATGGACCTGCCCTCATGGGAGCGCGATCTGAAAGCCGACCTTGGCCGGATTGAGGGGCTTCTGGAGGAGATGGAAAAGGTTTCGCCGGCAGACGACGCTAAGCTCCAGCACCTCAAAGAGCAAATTCTCGCCAAAATTGAAGCGCCCATCAATCCCGGCAACCGCAAAGTGCTGCTGTTCACCGCCTTTGCAGACACGGCTGATTACCTCTATCAGCACCTGGCGCCGATGCTGCAGCAGCGGCACAATCTCCATACTGCGCGCGTGGTCGGCTCCGACAGGCCAAAGTCCACTCTCGGCCGCCGCATGGATTTTCAGGATCTGCTTACTCTGTTTTCACCAGTTTCGAAGGAAAAAGCTCTGCTGCTACCGGATGAACGGAGCGAAATCGACCTGCTCATCGCCACCGACTGCATCTCGGAGGGCCAGAACCTGCAGGACTGCGATTACCTCATCAATTACGACATCCATTGGAACCCTGTCCGCATCATTCAGCGCTTCGGCCGGATTGACCGTATCGGCTCGAAGAACGCGTCGATCCAGCTCGTCAACTACTGGCCCGACATCTCGCTCGACGAGTACATCCGCCTCAAGGAACGGGTCGAAAGCCGCATGGTCATCGCCGATGTGTCTGCCACCGGCGACGATAACCCGCTCGACGGGCGGTCGAATGATCTGGCGTATCGCAAGGAGCAGTTGCGGCGCCTTCAGGAAGAGGTCATCGAGCTTGAGGATCTCAAGACCGGCGTCAGCATCACCGACCTCGGGCTCAACGACTTCCGCATGGATCTGGTGAATTACGTCAAGGAGCAGGGCGACCTGTCACGTTATCCCACGGGCATGCATGCCGTTCTCCCGGCCGAGACGGACCGCGGCCTGGTCCCCGGCGTCATCTTCGCACTGAGGAACCGGAACCACGCCATCAATATTCAGCAGCTCAACCGGCTGCATCCTTATTACCTTATCTATATAGATATGGATGGGCGGACCGTGGTGCCCTACACCGAGGTGAAGCGGCTTCTCGATCTCATTCGCGCCGCGGCCAAGCCTTGTGCCGAACCGATCCTGAGCGCCTACCAGCCGTTCAACGAGCGCACTCAGGACGGGCGCGAGATGGGCGTCTACTCAAACCTGCTCACCGCGGCCATCCACTCCATCGTCAGTACCGATGAAGAAAAGGAGCTTGACGGGCTCTTCTCCGGCCAGAAGTCGAGCATCGCCACGGGGCCGGCCGCCGGCATCGACGATTTCGAACTGATTGCCTTCCTGGTAGTGGAGCCCAGCGGGGCAGAGGCCTAGCCTGCCATGTTCCAGTACCCCGAACGGACCCGCAAAGACCGCATCCTGCCCAAGAATAAGGTCTACGGCAATGCGCAGCCGTCCAATGCGGTTCGCCGACACTTTGTCTCCCAGGTGGAGCAGATCGTCTGGCGCAATGTCCTGATCTCGGAGACCGTCAATCTGCCCGCCCGCGATGGGATCGAAGGCATTCAGCTTTTTGAGATTGCGCTCAAGACGGGGGAGCTCAAGGAAGATGTTTTGCGCTCGCTCGATCGCGCCATCCCCTGGCGGCTATTCTTCGAGCTGACTTTCAACGGCCAGGTTCGGTTCGCCGCCGCTTACAAGCGCTCCAGCGAAGGCAGTTCCGGCGTGCCGGTGGTCGAGGACTACTTCTTTACGCCATGGCAGTCGGCGGAGAAGCCGCGGCCAGCGCTTCCGGTGGCGCTCGACCTCGCCACCTTATATGAGCAGATGCTCTTCAGACATATGGAAGCCAGTCCGTTGGCCGTCTCCTCTCGCGCGGGAGAATCGGTGGCGGAGGCGGTCGAGCGATGCAAGCGCATCAGGGTCCTTCAGCGCGAGGTCCGGAGGCAGGAAGCTGCACTGCGTCGTGAAAGCCAGTTCAATCGCAAGGTGGAGATCAACGCGGCGCTCAGGCAGGTGGAGCAAGCGCTCGACCAATTAAAATGCTGAAAACGAAAGCAATCGATGAGCGTGCGCTTCACAATCCGGGGCAACGACCTTTGGCGGCTCCAAGACGCGCTGGATGCCCATCGCCCATCGGAAGGAAGTGGGCAATGGATCGTCTTCCTTGAAGTGACCCCCTCGATCGCTTTCTTCCGATTCGGCGGCAAGGAAGAGCGGTTCCCGGTCGACGGAAAGTCCCCGGGGTTCGCAAAGTTTCCTGCTGAGATTTTGAGGCGTTTCACCACCGATCTCCTGCCCGGAAAGCCAAAGCAGGAGGTCTTGTTTGAGATTTCCGAAGGGCTGGCCGAGTGCGACCGCGGTCGGGTAGCTGGGGAAGTCGAGGTCGGCTATTTCCGCTGCCCGGATTGGCATGGCGTCTTCTATATTCGCGATGTGGAACTAGCCTCTCTGGCGGACTTCTCTGACGAGGGGTCTGCCTTTATGGCCGCGCTCAGGCCTCATATTAAGGATGCGGCTGAGAGAACTCGATCCAGGGTTAGCTTTGCAGCTCACCAACTCGCACCTTGCAGTTTCACCTTCGAGGAGGTCAGTGAGCTGGTCGAGACAAGAATCGCAGAGATTGGTCCGCAGATAAGAGCGCGCATCGATGCTCTTGAAAGGTCCCATGGAAAAGCTGAAGATGCACACGCCTGACTTGACCGGCGAAAACGTTGAAAAGATTGCCGCGCTGTTTCCGAACTGCGTGACCGAGGCCACGGACGAGAACGGCAAACTGACCCGCGCCATCGACTTCGACCAGCTACGGCAGGAACTGTCCGGGACAATCGTGGAGGGACCGCGCGAGCGCTACCACCTGGACTGGCCGGGCAAGCGGGAGGCCATACTCGCCGCGAACGCACCCATCGCCAAGACGCTTCGCCCGTGCCGTGACGAGAGCGTGGACTTCGACACGACGAAGAACCTCTTCATCGAAGGCGACAATCTGGACGCGCTCAAGCTGCTGCAGGAGACGTACCTCGGCAAGGTCAAGCTCATATATATTGACCCGCCCTACAACACGGGGAACGACTTCATCTATCAAGATGATTTTGCCGAAGACAGCGACGCATACTTCCTGAGGTCGAACCAAAAGGACGAGCAAGGCAACCGGATGGTGGCCAACACCGACGCGAATGGACGGTTCCACTCCGATTGGCTCTCAATGCTTTATCCACGGCTTCGATTGGCGAAGAATCTGATGCGAGACGATGGCGCGATTTTTGTGAGCATTGCGGATCACGAAGTTCACAATTTGCGCTTCATCATGAACGAAGTGTTTGGCTCCGAGAATTTCGTGGCTACGCTGATTTGGCAGAAAGTGTATTCGCCGAAGAATTCAGCACGACATTTCTCTGAAGATCATGACTACATCGTGGTCTATGCGAAAGACGGGGAAGCATGGACCCCGAATCTCTTGCCTCGCACCGCGGAAATGGAAGCTCGCTACTCCAACCCTGACAGCGATCCCAGGGGAGACTGGAAGCCGGGTGATTTGTCGGCCCGTAACTATTACAGCGAAGGCACGTATTCGATAACCTGCCCGTCGGGTCGCCGCTTAGAAGGACCTCCGCCGGGAACTTATTGGAGGTATTCGGAACCTCGTTTCAGGGAGCTGGATCGCGACGGCAGGATTTGGTGGGGTACAGACGGTAACAACGTCCCAGCAATAAAGAGGTTCCTTTCTGAAGTCAAGCAAGGGCGCGTTCCCCAGACGCTTTGGACCTATAGCGAGGTTGGGCATACTCAGGATGCAAAGAAAGAGCTTCTCTCACTAGTCCGCTTCCCCGATTCTGACTCCACCTTCGAAACCCCGAAGCCGACTCGGCTGCTGAAGCGCATCCTGCAATTAGCTTCGACCTCGGCAGATTCAATTGTGCTCGATTTCTTTGCCGGGTCGGGGGCATTCACCCAGGCTGCGTTTGAATTAAACGCGGAGGACGGCGGAAACCGACGTGCGATTGGTGTGCAGATTGCTGAGCCCCTAGGGTTGGAAGCTGGAAACGGCCACGCGCTTCAAACCATCGCCGACGTATGCAAAGAGAGGATTCGTAACGCTGGCACGAAGATCAAATCTGATACTGCCCTGACCGCGCCCAATCTCGACGCCGGCTTCCGCGTCCTCAAGATCGACACCTCCAACATGCGCGACGTCTACTACGCTCCCGACGCCGTCGCCCAGGGTGACTTGCTGGCGCAGGTGGACAACATTAAGCCGGACCGGACGCCGGAGGATCTGCTCTTTCAGGTGCTGGTGGACTGGGGCATTGACCTGGCGCTGCCGATTGCAACCGAGACGATTGCCGGGAAGCAGGTCTTCTTCGTCGACACCAACGCGCTGGCTGCCTGCTTCGATGCCGGCCTGACGGACGACATGGTGAAGGAGATTGCCAAGCGCAAACCGCTGCGCGCCGTCTTCCGCGATGCCAGCTACGGTTCGGATGCGGTCAAGATCAACGTGGACCAGATCTTCAAACTCCTCTCACCGGACACGGAAGTTAGGAGCATTTAAATGGATCACGCTGCGCTGACCAAGGTTCTGGATGCTCTGATCGCCGCCTGGGAAAACGAGGTGGTGGAGTTCAAACGTGCCGGGGACGGTTTTAGCACGAGCGATATCGGAAAGTATTTTTCCGCGCTGAGCAATGAGGCGAATCTGCGCGGCACGGATCAATCCTGGTTGGTATTCGGGGTGGACAACAATGCTCGTGCCGTCGTCGGTTCAGACTACAGGCCTGAGGCAGAGCGCTTGCACAGTTTGAAACAACAGATTGCTCAGGATACAGAGCCCAGCATTACATTCCGAGAAATTCACGTCTTGAATCATCAGGATGGCCGGGTTGTGTTGTTTCAAATTCCACCAGCACCTCGCGGGATTCCGATTGGATGGAAGGGGCATTATTATGCCCGGGCCGGGGAGAGCTTGACCTCTCTCGGACTGGATAAGCTGGATGAAATTCGCGGTCAGACTTTTGCGGAGGACTGGACCGCGCAGGTGGTAGCGGGGGCGACGACGGACGATTTGGATGAGGCCGCTATCGAGAAGGCGCGGGAATCGTTTGCGCAGAAATATGCCAACCGGCTCAGGCCAGATGAGGTCCGGAACTGGCCCTTGGAGACGTTTTTGGATCGGTGCCGTATTGCGCAGAATGGCCAGATTACCCGTGCCGCGCTGCTGCTGCTGGGGAAGGCTGAATCGGCAGGGCTCTTGTCACCGCATCCTGCGCAGTTGGTGTGGAAGTTGGAAGGGCCGGAACAAGCCTATGAGCATTTCGGCCCGCCATTCCTGCTGAACACAACTCGCTTGTATCAGCGCATTCGCAATATTCAGCTTCGGTTGCTGCCGCAGGATCAACTGCTGCCGATCGAGGTTTCAAAGTACGACCAGAAGATTGTGCTGGAAGCACTGCACAATTGCATTGTTCACCAGGACTACATCCGTAGCGGCCGCGTGGTGGTGACGGAGCGTCCCGACCGGCTGTGTTTCGAGAATGAAGGCTCGTTTTTCGAGGGCAAGCCGGATGATTACGTGCCTGGAACGAAAACGCCAAGGCGCTATCGCAATCCGTTTCTGGCGCAAGCGATGGCCGAACTGAACATGATCGACACCATGGGTTATGGCATCCACGAGATGCATGAGCGCCAGGCCAAGCGCTACCTTCCCTTGCCGGACTACGATCTGGCGGAGGCCTGTGCGGTGAAGCTAACCATTTATGGTGGCGTGGTGGACGCGGCTTATACCCGGCTGCTGATGCAAATGACGGATTTGGCACTGACCGATATTCTTGCGTTGGATCGGGTGCAGAAGAACCTGCCGATTTCGGAAGGCGCGGTTGTTCACTTGAAACGCGCGAAGCTGATTGAGGGGCGGAAGCCGCATCTTCATGTCTCGGCCCTGGTGGCGGCGGCGACGGGCGGGAAGGCTGCCTACATCCGGACCCGCGCTTTGGACGATGCTCATTATGCCAAACTGTTGACCGAGTACCTGGCAAAATTCGGCACGGCCAGCCGCGCTGAAATCAATCAGATGTTGGCTCCCAAGTTGAGCGACGCCCTGACAGCCGAGCAAAAGATCTCCAAAATCAATAATCTGCTGACGAAGTGGCGGAAGGGTGGGCTGATCCGGAATACGGGGAGTGATCGGGCTCCCCGCTGGACGCTTGCAGAGAAAAAAGAGTAATTTGCAGAGAAAAATGGCCCGAAAAAAGCTTGGTCGACTGAAAAACAAGGACTTCCGGGAACGGATTGCAGAGAAAAAATAGTCTGCAAAAAGAGAAAAAGCAGAGAAAACGATGAAGTTCCGATTCAAAGTTCAGAGCTACCAGACCGAGGCTGTGAAAGCCGTGGTGGATTGTTTCGATGGCCAGCCGCTGCAGACCGGCCTGGGTTACCGGATCGATCCCGGCAGGGTGGCGGCCGGCCAGCAGGCGCGGCTGGAGATGGACTCGGGTTTTCGGAACAGTGATCTGCTGCTGCCGGCCGAGGCAATCCTGAAGAACATTCAGGCCGTGCAGGTGCGCCAGAATCTCCCGGTCTCCGATGCGTTGAAGCAGACCAAGGTGAGTCCGGTGAACCTGGATGTGGAGATGGAGACCGGCACCGGGAAAACCTACTGCTACATCAAGACCATCTTCGAGCTGAACAAAAGGTACGGCTGGAGCAAGTTCATCGTCGTGGTTCCGTCGATTGCCATCCGGGAGGGAGTGGCCTCGTCGATTGCCGACACGGCCGAACATTTTCTGGAAGGGTACGGCAAAAGGGTCCGGTCGTTCGTTTATGACTCCAAGGCGCTGCACAATCTGGAGAGCTTCAGCTCAGACTCCGGCGTCAACCTGATGATCATTAATGTGCAGGCGTTCAACGCCCGCGGCAAGGATGCCCGTCGGATTTACGAAGAGCTGGACGACTTCCAGTCGCGCCGGCCGATTGATGTGATTGCTGCCAACAGGCCGATTCTGATTCTGGATGAGCCCCAGAAGATGGAGGGCGCGCGCACGGTTGAGTCGATGAAGGAGTTCAACCCGCTCTTCATCCTGCGCTATTCCGCCACGCACAAGCAGGAGCACAACAAGGTTTACCGGCTGGATGCGCTGGACGCATTCAACCAGAAGCTGGTGAAAAAGATTGGCGTCCGCGGAATTAGCGTGAAGGGTCAGGCCGGCGCGAGCGCCTATCTGTACCTCCAGTCGATTGAGGTTTCGCCGGACAAGCCCCCGCAGGCTCGGGTCGAGATGGAGATCCGGCAGGAGAATGGCATAGTGCGCCGGGTGCGAACGGTGGGGAAACGCGACAACCTGTACGACAAATCCCAGGGCCTGGATCAGTACCAGGGCTACGTGGTTGCCGACATGAACGCCAACGACGGGACGCTGAGTTTTACCAATGGCGTTACGCTGACCGTGGGCGATGCGTGCGGGGACGTGACGGATGCCGTGCTTCGTCGGCTGCAAATTCGCGAGGCAATCCAGGCGCACTTCGAAAAGGAGCAGCAACTTTTCAGCAAAGGCATCAAGGTGCTGACGCTGTTCTTCATCGATGAGGTCGGTAAATATCGTCAGTATGAAGGCAGCGTTGAGAAGCCCGGTGAGTACGCCGCCATCTTTGAGGAGGAGTATACGGCGCACCTCAATGAGGTCCTGACGCTTGAACCGAGCGAGTACAACCAGTACCTGAAGCGCATTGAACCCGGCCGGACGCACGAGGGTTACTTCTCAATTGATAAGAAAAGCAAGCGGCTGGTTGACCCGGATGTGGGCGGCCGGTCGGCGGAGCGGACCTCGGATGACGTGGACGCGTACGACCTGATCCTGCGACGGAAGGCGCAATTGCTCAGCTTCGACGAGCCGGTCAGGTTCATCTTCGCGCACTCAGCGTTGCGCGAGGGGTGGGACAATCCGAACGTATTTGTGATCGGCATGCTGAAGAAAGCCGACCCGGAGAACGTCACCAGCCGACGCCAGGAGGTCGGTCGCGGGTTGCGACTGTGTGTCAACCAGCGCGGAGATCGCATGGATGATCCCGCGACGGTGCACGACCTGAACGTGCTGACCGTGGTTGCGGCGGAGGGTTACAAGGAATTTGTGGCCGGGTTACAGAAGGAAATTGCCGAGGCAATCTCCGCTCGGCCGCGGCGGGCTGACCAGGAATACTTCACGGGCAAGGTCCTCCAGACCGAGGCTGGCGACGTCCAGGTGACGCCGGCAATGGCCAAGGCCATCACCCGGTACTTGATCAAGAACGACTACACCGATGACGATGACAAGATCACGGCTGGGTATCACGACGCCAAAGCGGCGGGGACAGTCGCTCCCCTCCCGCCGGAGTTGGCTGCCTATTCGACACAAATTCTGCAGCTAGTCGACTCGGTGTTTAGCGACTCACAGATCCCGTTGCCGCAAGATGATCGCAAGACGAAACGCAATCACCTGAATTCCAATTTCGAGAAAGCTGAGTTCCGTGCACTCTGGAATCGCATCCACCAGAAGGCGGTGTACGCCGTTCGGTTCGATTCCGCGGAGCTAATTCGGAAGTGCACAGCGGCGCTGGATAGGGAGTTGAGGGTGACCCCGCTGCAGTACGTGGTGCAGCGGGGCGAGCAATTGACTGACGCAAGCTATGAGGCTGTGCAATCCGGCGAGGCATTCCGGTTGCAAGCAACTCAAACCGCCACGCTGAAAACCTCGGTCCACTCGGGTGTCAAGTACGACGTAATTGGGAGACTGGCGCAGCAAACTCAACTGACCCGGGGCACGATTGGCCGGATCCTTGGGGGAATTAAGCCATCCGTATTTGGCTCCTACCAGGTGAACCCGGAGGACTTCCTGCGCAATGCCGCGCGCCTGATCGGCGAACAGAAGGCGACCGTTGTGGTGGACCATCTGACATACAGCGCGGTGGACGAGGCGTACGGCGTGGACATTTTCGCCGAAGATAAGCTGCCAACCGACTCCGGGCGTGCTGTAAAGACGAACCGCCACATCTACGATTACGTTTTTACGGACTCGAAGAACGAGCGGGAATTCGTGGCCTTGCTCGACAGCGGGACCGAGATTGAGGTGTACGCGAAGTTGCCAAAGGCGTTCTCCATTCCAACCCCGGTTGGCGGTTACACCCCCGACTGGGCGATCGCCTTCAGGCACGGTGCAGTGAAGCATGTGTACTTCGTCGCTGAAACTAAGGGCTCAATGTCGACAATGGAGTTCCGGAAGATCGAGGAAACGAAGATCGAATGCGCACGGAAATTCTTCACCCGGATCACTTCGGAGCAGGTTAAGTACGGGGTCGTGAACAGCTACGCCAAGCTGATGGAGTTGGTGCAGCAGTGATGGGAGATCAGCGGTGCGGCTGTACGCGATCCGAGCAGGACCCGGAAAACGTACGGAAACGCGTGAGGATTTTAAAAAGGAATGAGTTCAGAGTCGCATGCGGAAATAGTACGGACACAGTACGGACACAGTACGGAAATAGTACGGAAATAGTACGGAAATTGAAATTCAGCAGCTCTTCTCGTTTGAGGCGTTTTCCCTTTATTTTATTTGGACTTACGCGAAACGCGAACTTGGTGAGATTGCTGACATACCCCCTCTAGACATACCTTTTTCGCGTGCGCCCTGGACGTTCCCTTCTTTTCGATGATTTTCCGGCCTGGCAAAGACTCTTGACTTAGCCCACGCCCACGCCCACGCCCTGACCACCGCTAAACGGAACAGGATGCCGCGGCCGGGAAAGACCCTCAACTGCACATAGATCCGTAGTGCCATACCTCTAAACCTGAGGAACCCGCGGTAGATTTGACACTCCAACTCGGCGAATTGCCGCGATCCTCGGTCGCTTAAGGACCCTCAATTCAAGATGACTCGGCACCTTGATCGCCAGTTGCTTTTTCGCTTTTCTCTTCGCCTCTCCAAATTCCTCGACTGTCATAAGCAAAAAGAAACTTGCGTCAGTTGTCTCGAATACCCCACCGCTCGATGCCCCGATTACGCCGAACTCTCAAGAAACCTGCGACTGTATTTGCAGACTCTGACGCCGCTAAGCGGTAACGTTCCGTCGACCTGCACGACAGCGGAACGGTCATACTCAAAGAGCGGCTTGGAAGCCATCCAGAAAACTGCCGCCGTGATTCCCGCTGCAATTCAACTCCCCACGGCTGAGACGGACGAGCGAACCTATGCAGAAGCACACGAGTCAATGGAAGCCCCACACCGGAACCAACAAAATTCATCTCCTCACCGGATCCCCAGATCAAACTCGAAGCCATCCTTGAACCGCATCCAAGCACACTCTCAACTCTGCCTCTGGCAGCAGCTCCCGTCACCATATGTCGCCGAGCGGATCACCAAATCATGCTCGACGTCACTCGTGAACCGCAGCCCGGTACATTCTCGCCTCCGCTTCTGACCACGATTCCCGGTCACTCGGGAGCCACTCTGACAGTTCTGCTCGACCGGATTGCGCGCCGGCCTGGCCGACCGACGGCCATGCTGCGCACCACCGCTGCGCACCTCGCGCGCTACAGGGGCGCACCGGCAACGGACCTGAAATGCGACGCCACGCTGGCCGCGCTGCCCGGCTTTGCCACTTGGTTCGGTCGAATAGCGCGGAAGAATGCATGCCCATTAACCTACAGTTCCGTCCAGTCAAACCTCAACCACGCACGCATCCCGCTCGCAACGGCGAGGGAATCTGGCTGTAAGCTGACGCCAATTCTGGCGGACCTTACATGGCGACCTGTCTTCTTCCGAGGGTCCTCTTGCGAGGCCGCTTTATGTCCGGCCGATCATGCGGCCCGATCCACGCGACTCCTTGTGCCACGCAGCGAGTGCATTCCCTCCGATCAGCTCACTGTGGATCTGCTCCACTCGGCAGTGAGACTCCTCTACGAAGACGAGGGCGCAACACCGCTCGTGGCGCCCGGCGTCCGAGTCTTGAATCTCTCGATCGGTGATCCAAGCCGGACGCTCGACGGTCCGATGAGCCCGTTGCCTCGGATGATCGACTGGCTCTCTTGGAGATACCGCGTGTTGTTTCTGGTCAGCGCCGGGAACGCTAATTCTCCGCTCGAACTCGATGTGGCGCGAGCCGATGTGGCCGCACTCGATGCCGCTGGCTTATCCGCCGCTATCGCCCGCTCGATCCACGCCGTGGCGCATCTGCGCCGGATTCTTTCGCCTTCGGAGTCGGTGAATGCGTTCACAGTTGGAAGCCTGCACGGCGATGATTCTGACTCGGGCGCACCTCCGAACACGATCGATCCCTATCCTCAGACGGGTTACCCAAGCCCCCTAAAAAGGATCGGCCTTGGTTTCAAGCGCGGAGTAAAGCCGGATGTTCTGTTCGAAGGCGGCGTACAGCTTTATCGTCTAAGTCCGAATCCAGCCGCCCCAAGCGCGGTACTTGAGTTGGCGCAAACGTATCGCTCCGGACCGGGGCAACTCGTTGCGTCGCCCGGGCGGGCCGGAGAATTGCGGGCCTCTCGCTTTCTTTGTGGGACGAGCAACGCAACGGCGCTAGGGTCGCGTTCCTGTGACCGCATTCTTTCGATGCTTGAGCAGATTAATTTTGAGTGGAGCGACGAGCAGATTGCAGTGTTGACCAAGGTGCTCCTGGTGCATGGATGCGAGTGGACCGAAGCTGCTGAGTTTTTCAGGCAAAGCCTGGAATTGGGTCGAGACAACCGCGATCATATCGCTCGCTATCTCGGATATGGGGCGGTCAGCCTCGAACGCGTGCTGGTTTGCGAGGACAACCGCGTAACCGTGATTTCCGCAAGCGATATCGCCGACGGTGAAGGGCATCTCTACCAGTTGCCGCTTCCGCCTACCTGGCCGGTCACGATCACGATTTGCAGCATCTGGAATTCGAGGGTCATCCGTCCAGCCACTTCTTATCGGGCGGCGGCGGGGCCGACCTCTACAATTTGAAAGTGGATCCCTCAGCCCGCGGCCCCTTCGCATAAAAGGTCTACGGGGTCAGCCATCTCTCAGTCACGCAGAAACAACTGACTCTTCGGCATCTCGACACAAGCGGCCAACTCCTGCACGCCTTCACCAGGACTCCCGAGGGCAAGATTTCGATCCTCACCTAGCCCTGACTTCGATCCACCGACAATCGAGTACTGATCTTCTATGACGCATACTATCCTCCTCGCCGAGTTCCCTTCACGCATCGCGGCGTCGTCGAACCGCGTCTTCGGCATTCGAATTAGCGGCTTTGCGGGGGATGCCGGCGTCTGACCTTTTCTTGAAGATCAGTCCTGCAGCCACCTGCCCCTTGCGGCCGGTGGCTTTTTACTTCTGTGCTCCATTTTCCGTCGATAGGATGCGAGATGACCTGGAGATTCTGTGTGGTTGCAAGTGTGCAAGAGAGACTGCTGAGCCGAATCCTCCAGGTGCTCGAGGTGCAGAGGGTATCGATTCAGTTCTTCAGCGGGGAGATTTCAGCGGCAGAAGCACGAATCACTTTCGTGGTGTCTTCGGAGGAAACCAGAGCTTATCGGATCGAGGCGCTGCTGTATCGCCTGGAGGCCGTACGGACCGTCCTCGTAACCCGGCTTCTGGAACCGCCCACGGAGCAGGACAGCCGCTCGGGATCTCTGATTGGCAAGAAGTTTCAAAACTGATCGGCAGCAAGGGAGCTCCTGATGCTCTTCTCGATAAACCATGGGAAATAATTGTCTTAGTATCCTCAGGTGTTGGTTGCCGGATGCCCGACGCCGGTGTCGCGGGTCCAACTCTTATTTCAATGGTTTGACATTGTCAGATAGTTGTTAGTATTATTCTGACATCACGAGGTCACTATGAGTGACGGGCCACATAAAAGCCTGCGGATGCCGCCGGCGTGGAGACGAGTCGCTGAGCGGGCCGATAATGGCGCGTTTGAGTGCGAGGAGATCAGCAACGCCCTGATTCCGGCTCTCGAGCGTGACTGCCGGACCGAGATGACCCCGGAGCTGCTCGAAGGCGTGCGCAGCGTAGTCCGGGAACAGGACGCATCGTTGTTCAAAACCGACATCCGGCCACAACTTGAGGCGCTGCGGAGCGACGCGGGATGTGGAATCGGAAACAGCTTGCTGAGCAACCTGATCCAGTTGTCGCCGGAAGGCGCTGCAGACTTCAATCTGCTGGCGCGGGCGATGGCCGTTGCTCTTGAAGATCGCGCAGAGCGAGGATCCCGGCAGGTAGAGGAGCATTTTCAACGCAAGACAACCGCTACCCGCGCGGAAAACACTCGGGCGCGCATGGCGCAGGCCATTTCCGGCGCTCCGATCGAAGCGCTGGCTCGACAGATCTTGAAGATCGAGTCCTCATCCAAGGCGCGCTCGACAATTCGGCAACAGGGACTTGACGATGGGGTCAGACTATGAGGAATGCATTTGAGGAACCGCCTTACAGCGCCCCGAGCGTGGCGATTGATGTCGTTGAGCCTGGAGTCCGACCCCGCCAGGGATCAGTAGGTTGCCGGATAGGAAGGAATGTTGAGTTTTCGACCGCCAGCCTCGAATCCTACTTCTTCGCGCGCTGGGAACCTGTCGCTTACGACGCATTGCTGGTCGCAGCAGCTGTGGAGTTCGGTGATCGCATCCAGCGCCGTCCCGCATACGGCTGGCAGCGGGAGATTGAACTGCGTATTCCGGTTCACGATCTCGAGCGATGGCGGCACAGGCAGGTTTCAGATGCTCTGCACGAATCGCTCAACTTCCTCACCGGCGATCGATGGAGCATCGAATTCTGTCAGCGCCAGAACTCGGTGGAGCAACCGCAGCAGGGGATGCTCAGTCTTGAGCCTGGAGTGGACGCGGTTCTGCCATTCAGCAACGGGCTCGACTCCCGTGCGGTAGCTGGATTAATCGGGCGAGAATTAGGCCATCGGCTGGTTCGGGTCCGCCTTGGATCAAAGTTGCAGGATCGGGAAGGCATCTCCCGGGGGAAGGAAGCCTTTACGTCCGTACCGTATCACGTACTGCCGGGACGGAATTCCTTCGTGGAATCGTCGGCGCGGTCTCGCGGATTCAAGTTCGCTTTGATTAGCGCACTGGCCGCGAACCTGGCAGAGGCAAATCAGGTCGTCATTCCGGAGAGCGGACAGGGAGCGCTGGGCCCGGCTTTGGTCCCGGTTGGCCAGGCCTACGAGGACTATCGCAGCCATCCTCTGTTCACCTGCCGCATGGAAAGATTCGTGAATGCGCTCTTCAGCCGTCCGGTCAGCTTCAGTTTTCCGCGGCTCTGGCACACCAAGGGCGAAACCCTGAAACAGTTCGTGGAAGAGTGTGACGACCGTTCTTCATGGTCTCAAACCAGGTCTTGCTGGCAGCAAAGCCGGCAGGTCAGCGTCGCTCACATGAAGCGCCAGTGCGGAATCTGCGCGGCATGCATGCTCCGGCGCCTCAGTGTTCACGCTGCCGGCTTGTCGGAAAGACCGGAAAGCTATGTTTGGGAGGACCTGTCGGCGACGACTTTCTCGGCGGGAGCCTCAGCATCCTTCCCTGAGAGGAAAATCACACCTGGACTGCGCGAATACGCGATCGCCGGCGCGTTGCATCTCGACCATCTTGCGGACCTACCGGCGTCGACTCGGGGCGCGCGCACGATGAGCCTGCATGCATTTCAATTGGCCGAAGCGATGGGTATGAGCGAAGCTGACACCCTCGCGAGGCTGGAACGACTCTTACACCAGCACAGTTCGGAATGGAAAAATTTCATGGTTTCGCTTGGACCGAATTCCTTTGTTGCCGACTGGGCTTTAAGCGGGAGATCATGACTTCTTTTGAACCCATTGTGCCAGCTGATGCAGGAGAGCGGCTCCGGATTGCGCGGGAGAGCGCAAAGATCACGCAGGCCAGCGCCGCGAAAGCGATCGGCGTCGCCAGAACGACAATCATTGCAATCGAACAGGGCGAGCGGCGTGCCCGGATGAACGAGCTTCGGCAACTTGCGAAGCTGTATGGCACCTCGGTCAATGCCTTGTTGCGTCAGGAAGCTGTTCATGTCGATCTAGCTCCTCGCTTCCGCAAGGTGGTGGGCAGCGACGATCAAGCCGCCGAGGCCGCCGCATTGTTGGCAGAGCTTGCAAAGGCGGAAGCCGAGCTCGAAAACCTGCTCGGCGTCCGGCGGGTCCGGAATTACCCTCCGGAGAGGCCGCTTTTACCGGGCGATGTACGCGCCCAAGCCGAACAGGACGCGATGGAATTGCGTCAGCGATTAGGGTTGGGGATGGGTCCCGTCTCGGATATCGTGACTCTGCTCGAAATGGAGCTCGGTGTGCGGGTCTACGTGCGGAGATTCGATGGCCGAATCTCCGGCGTATTTGCGTACGACGACGCATTGGGCCCGTGCATGTTGCTCAACGCCAATCACCCTCGTGAGCGCCGGACCCAAAGCGCCGGGCATGAGACCGGCCACTTTCTCTCGACGCGCCGTGAGCCCGAAGTTCTTCATCACAACGAAGCAGAAAGCTCACGAGAAGAGCGCTACGCCAATGCCTTTGCGCGGGCGCTTCTGACGCCGGCGCGGGCGGTGATGCAGAGATTTCAGGAAGTCACTGCAGGATCGGAGCGCCTGACCCGTCGTCATGTCATCGTTCTAGCGCATTTCTTCTGCGTTTCCCGAGAAGCGATAGTGCGCCGTCTCGAAGAGCTTGGCTCGGTGAAGGCCGGAACATGGGATTGGTTCGAGGCCAACGGAGGAATCACGGATGAGCAGGCCCGGCAGGTGCTGGGCGACTTGTCGGCACCTGATGCTTATAAGGCCGACGCAGATCGGCCGACCTCTCTGCGCCTGAATCTGCTCGCATCGGAAGCCTATCGGCAAGGCCTGCTCAGCGAGGGCCAGCTGGCGCGGTTGCTGCACCTGGATCGCGTTGAGTTGCGGGAGATCCTCGGCAGTCAGGAGCTGGAAGGGAGTGAGGCCGATGGGGTCCAGAACCTTCTTAACTGATTTGTCGGAGCCGATTGTGGCTGATACCAGTGTCATCATCAACCTCGTTGCGACCGCTTATCCGGAACTGATTTTGGGCGCGCTCCGCAAGAGAGTCGTGGTAGTCGATGCGGTGCCTGCCGAGCTCGATCTGGGACGGTTGCGTGGACGGAATAACCTAGCCCGCCTGAATGAACTCGTGGTCGGCGGACTTATCGAGATCGCCGCTCTTGGCGAAAACGCGACAAGGTTTTTCAGCGAGCTCACTATCGGTACAGCGCTTGAAACGCTCGATGACGGAGAAGCTGCGACGATTGCCTTCGCCGCCGAACATGCGGGCACTGCGCTGATCGACGAACGAAAGGCGACCCGCATCTGTGCCGATCGTTTCCCGGGTCTTTTGATCAGTTCGACCGTCGATATCCTGCTGCACTCCAAGGTGTGCGAGAGAGTCGACCAGGAAACACTGGCCGTGGCGGTTTTCAACGCGCTCAAGAACGGTCGGATGAGGGTGCTTCCGCATCACCAGGGAAGGATCGTGCAACTGATCGGGCCTGAACGAGCCGCACAGTGCGAGAGCCTGCCGAGATCGGCTCGCGGCTCGCCAAAGTCAGCCGTCCGAATCTGAACTCAACGATTTTAGCGATTCTGTTCATCTATCGATTGTTCTTAGTGTTTTTGGATTGACTTTGATGTTTTTGGATGATCCCATACGGGCTCTGAACTGGGCGTTCAAGGAATTCCAGGTCTCGAGAACCAGCATGGCGAAGATTGCAAAGACCAAATCGACCGGCGGCTACGGATACAAATTCGAAGACAAGGTCGCCGCCGTGTGCCTGCTTCGCATGTTGGATGGTCAGCAGGCCTTTGACCTCCCGTCTTTACCGATTACAAAGGTGTACTTCCAGACTCGCGCCCTCGGATGGTTGCTCGATGACTTACTCCTCGAACTGAAGTGCGAATCCGCCACTGTCCGGTGCGCCATATCGATTAAGAGCGCGGCATATCTCACCACAGATGGCTTTCGGAAGGACTTCGTCCAGGATCTCTGGAACCAGTGGCGCGGAAGCGGCAATGGCCCATTCGATCCAACGCGCGATTATCTGGCGCTTGCGACGGGAAAGATCCGGGAGGAGGCCCTCAGCGCCTGGCAGGATATTGAGAGCCGGGCAAGGCTGGCCGATCCAGAACACCTTGCGCAACAACTCACCATGGAAGGCAGCTCGTCCGCAATCGAAAGGTCGATATTCAGGAGTCTGCTTCCTGAGGACGAAGCCAAAAAGGGGGCCACGGCGAGAGACTCGGCACGCCTCATGGCCCGGCTCTATGTTGCGCATGTTTCAAGGCGAACAGACAGCGCGGCCATACGGGACTGCGCCTCTGAACTGGTTGGCGGAACACTGACGACCGGCAAGAATCTCTGGGAGAAGTTACAAACCATTGCTTCGAATCATCGAGTGGCGGGCGGAGCCATTGAACTGTCCAGTCTGCTTGGGTTGTTGAGAGGCGAATTTCAACTCAATGGGCATCCCGACTATGAAGGCGCCTGGAAATCGCTAAACGATCATTCCTTCTCCAATTGCGAGGCCGTCCGTGCGGTCTCGGGCGTCGACACGCGCATCGATTGGAGCGGAATTCTCGGCGAAGTCGCATCCAGGATCGTCCATCGCGGCACACTCGCAATCACCGGCGAATCCGGCATCGGCAAATCGTCCATCCTAAGAAGCTACGTGCGACAAACTCGCGAGCGCAAGAATCTGATCTGGCTCAGCGGTCAGGAACTTCACGTAGAAAACCAGTCGATTCTCGCGAGAAAGTTGGGCCTTGCCACGCAGCTACCGGACATGCTCCGTGGCTCATCACGACCAGTCCTGATCGTCGCGGACGCGATCGAGCAGTTTAGCAAGACCGCCCATGAGCGATTGGCGGAGCTTGTCATCGCAGCGCGAGAGTCGGTCGGGCTTCAGTTTAGCGTGTTGATCACGGCCCAACCGCTCCGATGGGAGCAGGCGCGGATCGAGTTAGAGAGCCGGGGCTTGGCGGCGGTAACCGAGTTGCCGTTTGCCGGCCCGAAGTTCGAGAGTGTAGTCGCTGCCCTGGCGCACAATGAGCTCGTGAGACCACTTCTCGCGCGGCCGGAACTGCGACGTGTAGTCACCAATCTTGCCACCCTCGACCAGATCCTTAAGACCGCGGCCACTCAGAAAGTATTGGGCGGCCGAAGCTGGATCGGAGAGACCGAGATCATCGATTGGGTCTGGAAGGGCTGGATCGGCATTGACAGAGTTCAGCATCAACGCGGGGCCCTTCTGCGCTTTCTTGGAGAAGAAGATGGCGATACCGGATCGTCGATTCCTCTCTCCCGGATCCCATATGAGACCACGGAGCTATTAGGCGATCCGGAGATTGCCAACCTGACGCGCACCGACGCATCGGCGGTCCGCTTTATCCATGAGGTCGTTGCCGACTGGGCACGGTATCACTCACTGAAGGCTGCGGGACCCTCCGGGCTCCAGAGAATCCTCGAATTGATTCAGAATCCGCGATGGACTCGAGCCATTCGTCTGTTCTCCCAATCGCTTCTCGAAAGTGAAGACGGGCTGCCAGGCTGGGAACGCGCGTTCGCTTCCTTTCAGACAACCGACGTCGACAGCCAGATTGCAGCCGATGTGTTCTCCGACAGCCTTGTGCTTGCGACGAACTCCGAAGATTTGCTTGAGCGCGTCTGGCCCGCGCTGATTGCGGACGGAGCACGAAGGCTCAAGCGGCTGATGAAGCGCATCATGATCATCGCGACTGTCCCGCTTCCGGTAGGGGATCTGGGAGAGGAATACAGGGAGGCTGTCTCGGTAGCGATGAGAGTTCCGATTCCGTCCTACTGGGACGGCCTTCTCAACGTACTCTCTGCGCATGCAGATGAAGTCGCCACCGATTGCATCGCCGATGCCGGTGAAGTGAGTGCCTTTTACCTTCGGGTTGTTCCGGCGGGATACGGCAAGAGACAGCTGGTGTCGAGATTGGTATTGAAACTGGCGGCTGCAGCCGAACGCGGGCGTAGAGGACGAAGGTACCGGTTTCGCGATGCTTCTAAATCTCTGTTCGAAGCCATATTGCGAGCTGGGACCGAGTTTCCCGATGAAGCGGGCCACCTCGCTCTTCTACTCGCAGAGAGGCTCCCAGATGAGGAATCGGAAGCGGAGATCCGTTCGGAGCGCATTGTCCGGTCAACGGGGATCTCCTCCCTGCTCCTGGGAGAACTGCGAGAACCGTGGCCGGATGGCCCACGAAGGCGAGTTGAGAACTCGTTTCAAGACGCCGTATTGAGCACCGACGCCCTCTCTGCGCTGATGGTCTTTCGACCATCCATCGCGCGAGAGGTCCTGCTCGCGGTTTGCATTGAGGAGCCGCAGCACGACGGTCAAGCCCGGCGCTCGGAGTTGCTCAATGGTGGCGGCTTTGCATATTGGGACAACCACATGCCGGCAATGTACTTCACCGGTCCATTTCTCCGTTTCTTGCAATTGTCTCCGGAAGACGGGCTGACAACGATCTTGCGGCTCGTTGATTTTGCCACCAACCGTTGGCAGGAAGGCTTCATCCGTATCTACGGGCCCAATGCGAAGGCCGGGTTCACACTCTACTTCGACGGCTTCGACAGGAGTTACGCCGGCGATGGGAACGTGTACAAATGGCACCGATCCATGCGAATGGATTCGACTGCGGTTGAGAGCGCCCTCATGGCCCTGGAGAAGTGGCTCTACGATCGGATCGATGCGAAGCAGGACATCGCACATGAAATCGAACGCATACTTTCCGAATCCACGTCCGCGGCATTCCTCGGCCTGCTGGTTGCAGTGGGCTTGTACTCCCCGGAATTATTCAAAGGTCCATTGAAGCCCCTTCTTTCGAGCCTGGACATCTTCATGGCGCAGCATTCTACGGCATTCCAGGACCAGATGGGCATGAGCTCTTATGGGCTTTGGGCCCGTTACGGCAAGAAGATCGTTGCGTTGGTAGAGGCCTGGCACAAAATGCAGCATCGCTCGTATGACTTGTTTGCCTTCGCGCGGTTTCTGCTCTTGAATGACGAAGAGGCGGCCCAAACCATCGAAGGCTATCGCAAGCGTTGGGTACTTGCAGCGCAAAATAATGTTGACACGTCGGGGGAGATCCCAACCAGATTGGCCTCCTTGATTGCTCAGTTGGACCGGAGCAACTACTCGATCGTCGATGTCGAAGGCGGCAAAAGAGAGGTTGTGTTCCGGTTTCCTGACGACCTCGAATCGAGGCTGGCCCCGGAGCGTCCAGGTCCGGTCTTGAATCTGTCGGCAATGAACCTTCCCGGTGAGGCCCGGCGATCGATCGATGGCTCGAGGATTCTCTCTGAGGAGGAAGCGCGGTCCATCTTCGCCCGACTCGAGCAAATTGTCCAATCGGATCAGCAGGACGGCACCTTTGAGGTCTATCGACCGGAGGCAGTGGCCGCTGGAGCTGCCTTATTGGTTATCTGTGGAAGCGACTGGTTGTCGCACAATCCGTCTGAGGAGACGTTTTGCTGGGAAATGCTCCGGCGTTCCGCAGAGTCAGAATCCGTTCTCAAAGACTTTGACTCTCCTCAATCCGTTTCAGATGAACCCGATCTTTTTGTTGCTGAAGCGGCGCTGTTTCTGCTCAAGAGCAGAATGGACGACTGGTTGTGGACTGCTCTCTTGCGGGGAGTGACCAGTTTCCACTATGAGACCGCAGGAAAGGTGATGCAAGCTGCCTTTCGCCAACGGTCGGTTGAGGCGACGCGGTTTCCCGAACTGGTCGGCGCAATTGTTCTCTGGTCTGCAGTGAGAGTCCCGATCACATTGCTCGGGCACCGCAACGACGCTGCCATCCTCGAGCCCTATCGCCTACTGATCGAACAGCGCTTCAGACGCGGTTATTTCAAGTCGCACCCTGTGAACCTTGGCTTTGCACGCCGGCTGTCCGAACGATTCGCCCGATGGAAGCTCAAGAACACCGAACATTGGAAGTGGCATCAACAGAGAGAAGCCGCGCTTGCTTCACAACCGAAGACGTACAACCCGCGCAGGCGTCTTTATCGGGATGAAACCTATCTCGACCTGGAACTGCTTGCCAAGGCTTTTGTCTTCCTCGGCCAGTTCGATGGCCTTAAGGCTGCCGACCGTGGGCTGTTGCGCGCATACTTCAACAAACTGCTCGAACTTGAGCTTGACCTGTTGCCTGACACGGCTGACTCAGATTCGGAGGAGTTTGATACTCAATACGATTTCGACCACTGGGTCATGGCGCTCTGCGGCGTCTATTACGCCAAACTTCCACCGCAGGAAGCGCTCGCGGAAGTTGCGGCTCCGGTGATGTCCCTTGGGGCGGGCGCTCACCGCTGGATCAGAGACTTCCTCCATTCATTCTTCCGGCATGCGCCTTCCCTCTGCGAAAATGACGCAGACCTGGCGCAACGGTGGAGGGCTCTGATCCATTTCACGTACGATTCCCCGCGATGGGATTATTCGACCGTTCATCTCAGCTATCCGATTGAACAGCTGGCATGCGAAGTCATGGGGTTTTCAGGACATCCTTCGCGAGCTGCGGATGCCGGCCTGCAGAAGCCGCTGGCACTGATCGAGCAGGAGCTCCTGACCTGGTGCGGGACCTGGTTGGAGCTTGAAGTGTGTGGAGCGGCATTCGCGCGCTTCGTCGCCTCGACTTCTTCCCGCCGGTTTGTACAAATGGGCCTGGTCGAACTTGCGCGGGCGATGCGACCGGACCGGGGGAGCCGTCGCCGGCAGGAGGATCTGACTTCTTCTTATTTGGCCGCACTGACCAACACATGGAATTCCTTCCCCGATTTGGTTCGAACCGGAGGCGACGCAGGTGAGCCTTTTCATAAACTGCTCACGTTTCTGACTGCTCTTCTGATTCCGGAGGCGCTCGACCTGCAAACAAAGGTTGCACAGGCCTGAGCCAGGTCACCTGGTCGGGAAACGAATGCCTAGCGATGAAGCGAGGCAGACCCGGCCAGGGATCGGCTCCCGCAATCCAATCGCCTGCGAAGGACAGTGAATCACTCGTGCCTTGATAGACCCGACTATTCCCTGAGTCAGTCGCATCGGCTCCCACCTATCCGCTGGAAGTAATAAAGGCTCGCACTTGGGTGCCGTCTGGATTAGCAGCCTATCTAAATTCCGTACTTCCTTCGGAGATATTTTTCGTTGGCCACTCTCTCGGCTGCAGGGTCATTCTTGAGACGATCGTGCGACTAAAGGTGCCGACACAACGAATCACGATAAGTGGGTTTATGCTGATAGCGGGCGCTGTCCCGATTCACCTCCTTCTTGAGTCAACTGCCTTCTTTCGGCAAACCAGACGCGCGGGAAGACGCTATTGCCTCTATTCTCGGCTGGACGGAGTTCTCGGAATTGCCTTTCCGCCGGGACAGATCGCAGCTGGGGAAATCCCACCGTACGGACTCCCCTTGGCAACGGGGTTCACCGGAGCTCCGAGTGGCTTCTACGACCTGAGAAACTATACGGGCTTAGCACACGGCGGATACTGGAAGAAAGGTATCTTTAGGGGGCGGAGTTCATATGCCGACCTTTTTTCACAGGTTCTAGGTGTTGCGGCAGACCGAGAACTCGCCGAAAGCGAGCTTATGGAGATGGGTGAGTCGCGCCGTTCTAGAGAGATCCCGAATAGGCTAATCACGGTGAGAGCGCTGATGGAGACGATTGGCTCTCAGACTTGTACCAAGACTGAGTATTCAGCACGGCCGCGGACCCAGCCCCAGAGACACGCAAAGGCAGTTTCGGGAAGCGCTCGGCACGGGTGGCGCAATTGGCTACGGGATGTGCGGAGACACTTCGCGTTCCAATCGATGCCGAAATCTCAGCCAGCATGTTACGCGCAGGCGCAAAAGGTAAGCCGTGGGCTGCCAATTGCGCCTGCTGCATGCAAATTCGGTCAGGCTGCCGTTTTACCGATTACGAATGGCCGCACGTGATGAAATCTAAGTTTTAGCTTCCCTTCACGCATTTGCCTAAACACGTGACGCAACTGTGCCAATCGCTCTCTTTCTTGTGCCGACAGTTCTTTGACTGTTGGAACTTTCTGAGCTACCAGCAATTTTCTCGCGGCATCAGCTTCACCAGCGGTTGGAAACCAACTCGTATAATCTGTCTTTCCCATATAAGTGAATCGCCCCCTGAACCTTGAACCTTCCATCTGGACGCCCTTATAGCCCGTGGCATTGAGAGCCCTCCGGTCAGCTTTCACTAGATTTTCCGATCGGGTTGTCGCTACGAGATTCTCTGACCGGTTATCGAACGGATCGCCATTACGGTGATCGACGAACTTGGCAGTTATTCCCTCCAGTTTCAAAACCTGTCGGTGAAGATAGGTTTCGGTCAAACCCTTGCGTGTGCTTCGGACATAGTAAAGCCCCGTTCCTTCGCAGTACTGTGGGGACCATCCCTCTTCGGTAACACCGGCGAAGTATCTCGTGTTAACGACCGTGAACAAGCCGTGACGCAGTTGCATGGCGCCAAATAGTGGATCACCCGTCAAGTGCTCGTAGAGTTCCCAAAGTTCCGTCGCAGTGAAGATTCCATCCGAAGGCTCCCCATTCGTAGACAGAGCTTGGTGAGAGGTTCGGAGCGCGAAGCGTGGCAGTTTCGCCTGCAGGGTTTCTTTCGGCGGTGCCTGGGACGGTGGGGGCGGCGTCAAAGAAAACGTCTTGTCGTCGTTTGGTTCATCAGTTGGATCCTGGTACTCTCCCATGTCTCATCCTTTCGCGCGCTTGCGCGCGCAAAGAATGCGCGTAACGGCGGATCGTGATCCGCAGTCAGTAAAATCCCGTGCGACAGGCCCAGACAATCACGACTGGATTGTGGGCGCGGCGGTGGCGCGGGCAGCCTTAGCAGGCGTAGGCGATCTTTTCTGGATTAGATTTGGAAGCATGCATCAGGGAGCTGGTTTCCTAAGCCGGGCACAACGCGCTCTGTGCCGGCCCCGGACGTTCCTGGTCGCGATCACGGGGCGGTGATATCCCCCGGATTCATCGACAACTCTCCTGGCTCTTCTCACTTCGGCAGCTGTGATGGAACGCCGTTGACGCGCAAACTCACCATGTCTCGCAAAATTCGAGAACATCATCTGCAAGCATCACGCTGTCCAATATCTCGGGACCCGGCAGACCGAACTCGAACGTGTCAGCCGACCGTCCAGACGACACGATGTTCCGCTGCCGGCGAGACGTGATCCCAATCTTCCAATTCTGGCGAGTGGCACGAAGTGGCCTGCCGCTCTGGACTTAGTCAGGCCCGGCGCCCATTGGGCGGCCGTGAGCTGGCCGAGTATTACGATCCTGCGGAGTCTTCGCGCCCCAGCGCGCCCCGGAGTCAAATCGCCCCGGCTATACTTATGTTCTACAGGTGAATCCGAAAAACGCAAGAAAAGTTTACTTAGTACCCTCGGTTACCGGGAGGTTACCTTTCTTCGGCCACATTTCAGCAGCACTAGAAGACACATGCGCGGGACCGAGTGCCACCGCAGACTTCGTTCGATTAAGTCTTGAAAGATCTAGTTGGACTGCATTGCACCCTGAGTTGAGACCTGATCGCTCCTTTGATTGAGCACCTGCCAATGCTCAAGAACCTCAGAATTTCCCCTGCCGATCCTCTCTTCGCTGCACAATCCGGCCCCAACCATCGCTGTGCACCCGCGCCCTGCGGACCGCGAACGAGGAGACACAACATGCATGAACTCGAGTCATCTCTCTGTGCAGCTGGTCCGGATCTTTCCGGCCTGATAGCTCAGGCCGAAAGCTTCTACAAGGTCGCCAAGGCTCCCGCAACGATCAAAGCATTCGAATTAGACATCGCCTCCTTTGGTGCTTTCACAACCCGCAAAAATCTGGCGTATCTGCTAACGAATGTCGAAGCGGTTGTTCTCTACGTAAGTTCGTTCGCGGCTGCTAACCCACCGATGAGCTACGCCACAATCCGGCGGAGGCTTTCCGCGATTTCATTCGCCCATCGCCTGCGCGGTCTGGAATCACCTGCAACTCCGCAAAGTCACTTTGTGTTCCGTGAGGTTCAGAGACGGCGGGAGGAATCAGGCTCGAAGAAGCCCCTGCCCCGCTTGGCTCCCCGCCCGACCGGCCAGAGACTCTTGTGACAACCGTCACGGGACTTCGGGCAGTTCGTGCACAACCGCGCATTCCGAAACCTTGCTCGATGAGCATACGCAACGCCGACAATAAGACCGAGTGCGTGTAACGAATCGCGCGTCCTGACAGTCTTCGGTTCATCAACTCGCTGTAGAGCCCCTGAATTTCTGCTGCGGAAAACTCGGCGAATCGCCTTTCTCGCAATTTTGGACGAACGTATCGCGCGAGCAGGGTTGAGTAGTCGCGGAAGCTCTTCGCCGACCGGCGGGGACGAGCACAGACATCCAGCCGGTGATCAAGATACTGGCCTACCGATTGGCCAGGGGAAGAGATGTTGCGCCCGAGATACTGTTCCGCGAGCATCCGATTCAGGTGGGCCTGAGCGAACCTCAATCCGCCACGAATGAATTGACCGATGTTTTTCCGCTATCGGTTTTCGGGGTTGCGCCTGCGTAAATGCGCACCAGCCAAGTACTGGACCCGCGACGAATGATCTGGCCAATCTTGTGGGCCATATTCCCTCCTAAGTCACGAAATTCAGGGCACGTGTGGTACACCGACGCCCGATTATTGATCGACTTTGCCTATAGATCAGGGCACGGGAGACTGACTCAGGTTCAGCATCGCATCCCCGCTCAAGTCCTGTCTTGCTCCTGCCTCAGGTTTAGGTCATCGGATAATTCCTTCCCGTCATAACCCCCTCCATCCCAGACTTACGGCCTACTCCTGACCGCCTTGCCGGAGGGGGAAAAGTTGCGCCAGTCGTACAAATCAGGTTCATGCACTCTACCAAAAGCAAGGAGCCAACAGATAGCCCCACAGAGATCTTCGCGAGCAAGACAAAACAAATGAAAGGAACGAAATGCATCGTGCAGTAGTGAACTTAATTGCGGCAGTCGAGAGGAGCGACCGCGGCTACGCGGACGTGCCGCCTGACTCGGTCAACGATGAGATCGAAAATCAGTTGGCCGCCTACGGATACGCGGTTGCACTCAGCGATCGACTGTGGATCGGAGGGTATAGGGTCCACTCGCCGGAGTCCGTTCAAGCGGGAAACTACAGGCTTCACGTCCCACCATCCAATTTCACATGTATAGAGTCCAGGTCTGCACACGTTCCTGATGCCCGCGACTTCAATTTAGAAGCGGTTCTTGGGGAACGCGGAGAAATCACCTCCAACTGAGGATCGCTGCGATCTTGATTTCGCTTCGATCTCCAACAACCTGCCTGCGTGCGAAGACTGCTGCTCGTTTTCAGCAGCAGGCTTCATCGTTGAAGTGTGGCGCCGCGCACCGCTTCCTCTCCAACCAACGTCGGCCGGGACCTCTCATCATTCCGACGACTTTACCTCAAGCGTGTTCAAAGGAAAGCCATGTCTACTCAATTTCTGCCCTCCATTCGCGACAACGAAACCATCACCTGCCGGCGCTGCAACACACGCCAATACCCGCGTAGCGGCAATTGCATCGCTTGCCATCACTCTCTTCCTCTGCGGTACGTGAAGATTGACATCGACAACCTGCATGGTTCTTGCCCTCAAGAACAGAGGAACCAGATTGCCCACAGTGTGGGCACATTGGTCCGTATTTTACGTAAGCAATGCCGCATGTCTCAGTCGCAGCTTTCAAACCTGGTCGCAAACCTGGACCGGAGTTACCTGTCCAGGCTGGAATGCGGCCATGTACTCCTCCCCGTCAGCAAACTTTTGCCGCTGGCCCGGGCCCTGGGCCTGACCGCGGTGATCCTGCGCTTCGAGGATCTCGATCCTCGAAAGACATCGAAACCCCCGTGCAGCGGCTGAACTACGCAATCTCTTGATGGAATCGATGTGCCTGGGTGGAACAACTCCAAAGTACTGGTTCAATTTCCGGATGCCAGTTTGCTCCGACAATCAAGATGCGGGTCAGGCCTGGTCAGAAGCCTGCCCGCGGAAGGAGACATCGGATGGCAATGACAAACGACAACTCACCCTCAAATGAACCGAGAGAGGAGGAAGAAGCGGCTTCTGATTTCTGGAGTGATGAAGGCGCTCAGCGCTTCAACGAAGCCCTGGATGAGGGAGCCGCCTATGCCCGCGCCAACGGTCCCACCTTTGGAGACCCCGAGGATTGCCTTGATGATCGGGAATGCGAATATCGCGATCCGGAACTCTACGACCCCGACGAGGAGACTCTTCCTCCCGGGGAGATAGAACTCTTCCTTGAGAACAGCTACATCTTGTAGCTCGGCTTCGGCCGCCTGACGTGCCAACTGCCTTCGGCATGGGCACCAGGCACTCGGCGTAGCGCCGGGACTCCTCTTCTCCAATCCAACAAACATTCCTCGGGCACGCGCCATCGTGCCCGGAAAGGAGTAAGGATGATCGACTCGCTAATGGACTTCATGAACACAGCTGTCGTGCAATATGCGCCATTCGCAATCCAATATGCGATCTTTGTGCTGCTCGTTTACCTGATCATTCAGTGGATACGCTCGCTCTCGGCGGCCGGACGCTGGAAGCTGGTCAAACTCGCGCTCACGATTCTGTTCCTGCCGTTCGTTCTCGTCTGGAAATTCACCACTGCTGGAAGCGATTGCGGTTGCTGCTGCGACGAGGACGACTGACGACGGCGAGATGACTCAAATCACACGTTCGAACCGTGGCGGCTCGGGCCGCCATTTTTGTTTGACCGGGAAGTCATGATGGTCAGAACACTCAAAATCTGCATTGTCGATCCGGACCCGACCAAGACCCAGGCGTTCCTCATAATTCTCCACATATCGGCTTGGATACCCCGATAAAAGTGCGCGGCATCCATTCGACAACATCGCAACGAATGGGCGCACTCGATCGAAGCTCGACTTAGCGCGCGAACGTGGACACGGCTGCGACCGCCTGCTTGATCACGGAGGCAACCACCTCGGGGTGCGAGACATAGATGGCATGACTGCCTGGTGCCTCGATCACATGAGACCCAGCGCGGTTCGCCATCATGCGCTGCGCTGGCGGCGGAATCATCCCGTCATCCTTTGCAACGAGATAGTAGCTTGGCTTTGAGCGCCATGCCGGCTCGCTCACCGCTCCCTGTAAGGCTTCCAGACCCCACGGGACCTGAGAGTCTCCCATGAATGCGGCGAGGTCCGGGCGAACGTCGGCAGCGAAGGAGGCTGCGAACTTCTCCCGATCGAGGAACAGGAAGCCATCTACCGGGGGAAGGATGGGAGGCACCGGGGCGCCGGCTGGAGGATTGGCGATCAGCGAGGAGACCGACTCGCCTTTATCTGGAGCGAAGGCTGTAATGTAGACCAACGACTTGACCTTCGGGTCGTTGCCCGCTTCCGAGACGACAACTCCTCCGTAGGAGTGACCGACGAGAACAACGTCTCCCTTGGCATTCGCGATTGCGCGCTTTGTAAAAGCCACATCGTCTACCAGAGAGATGGTGGGATTCTGCACGATGATGACTTCGAAGCCATCCTTCTTGAGGATTTGATACACACCTTCCCAGCCAGAGCCATCAACGAAACCGCCGTGAATGAGCACAATCGATTTGGACATAGACAATCTTTCTCCTTTGTGAGGTTGAAATAACAGGTCATAGTGGGCTTATCCACGCTTGGCGCGGGTGGCCACTTCACAAGTAGATGGAGCGCATGTGCGATCAAAAACACCGGTGCTTCGCTCATCCTTTGAAGTAAGAGAACATGAGCCACGACATCACGACTGGCGAAGCCCCAGCAGATTCCACTTTCTTACTTAGAGGTAGCGCCAGCGGCTGCCTGCTCGATGATGGAAGCAACGGCGTCAGGCTTTGATACGTAGACTGCGTGACTTCCCTTGACTTCGACCACTTTGGAGCCGGCTCGCTTCGACATGAATCGCTGAAGTTCCGGAGCGATCATACGATCTTCGGTGGTCAATAGAAACCAGCTCGGCTTTGTCTTCCAGGCAGCTGCGGTGGCGCCGGTACTCGCGGCCTCAAGTCCCCATGGCACTTGGGAGTTAGCCATGAAGTCCGTAATCTCGGGCCTTACGTCGGCGGCGAAGGAAGCTGCAAACTTCGAACGGTCTAGAAACAGGAAGCCGTCCTGTGGAGGCAGAATCGGGGGAGCCGGTGCATCTGCCGGAGCGGTCTTGATGAGAGAAAGTACAGAGTCACCAGTGTCCGCAGCGAATGCGCAGATGTAAACAAGCCCGACAACTTTGGGGTCATCTCCCGCCGAGCTGATGACCACGCCGCCGTATGAATGGCCTACGAGTATTACCGGGCCGATTTGCGCATCGATGGCTCTCTTGGTCACTGCGACGTCATCTTCAAGAGTGATTGTGGGGTTCTGCACGACCGTGACGTTGTAGCCCTTCTTCGTGAGAATCTTGTAGACTCCTTCCCAGCCCGAGCCATCGACGAAACCACCGTGAACAAGCACAATGTTTTTCACAGTTTGAGTACTCGTTGCCTGGGCGCGGGCAATGGCCACGCCCGCGAACATCAGTGCTATCACGGGCAATGCCCGCCAAAGCGTTTGCTGAAGATGAGACTTCAATTTTGTGGATTGCAACATGATTCAACCTCCTGGTGTGAATGCGATTGAACTTCTGAGGAGAGCCCAGCCTTATTCGCTTGCGACCTCGAACCCGATTCTTGCGCAAGTGAGTGTTCGGAGAGAACCGCAAATAGTCGGCTTTTGAATTCGGCTTTTTGGGCGGATGATTGCTCCCCCAAATGGCGGATCGAGCGGGTTTAGCGGAGTCTCTTGATTTGCCTTCTGCCAAAAAGGCGGGCATCGATGGACCAGGCTCCTGGTCCAATCATCGCTAAAGTGACTCCGAGCGTTGCCAGAACGAGAGGCATCCACGGATCGCCGCCACTTGAGAACATGATCCAGAGTTCACGACCCGCAACCATAGCGCCAACCACCGGTGTCCACAAGCCGACAAGAAGCAGAATCCCCATGCCCGCATCGATGAGTTGTGGGCCGAGTGAGGTGATTTGCGGAGTAGCGTTAAGGTGCGCGACCGCTCCGTACACCAGGATTGCGGCGGTCATAAGGCGCTGGAGCATCAGGCCCAGACCAGGCAGTCCGTTCGCGAACGTAGAAAACAAGCGTTGCAAAGAGATCTCCCGCAGCATTCCATGCGCAGGTTAAGTCATCGCAACGTAAGTTGAAACCGCTGAAATAAGGACCGGACGATCCTTCTTTTGGGGGGCTATAGCTCGATCATTCCACGCTTGAGCCCGATCGTGACGGCATGGGCACGGTCGTTGGCGCTGAGTTTGGAAAGTATGTTTGCAACGTGGCTCTTGACTGTTGCTTCGCCGATTGAGAGCTGATCGGCAATCAGCTTATTGGAGTTTCCGGCAGCAATCAACCTCAGTACATCGATTTCGCGCGAACTCAAGGCATCATCGGTAGCGTGTTCTGCAAGTTCCGCTGCGATGTCGGGAGGAATGCGCTTATGTCCTGTGTGGACCGCGCGAATCGTCTCCAAGAGTTCACGATGTAGCTGACTCTTAAGCAGGTAAGCGCGCGCACCTGCTTTAAGGGCTCTCAATATCTGAGCATCTCCTCGATACGTCGTAAGAACGATGATGCGCGCATCCCGGAATTCGCTTAGAATTTCGGCAATTGCTTCAGCACCAGTCACCTCCGGCATCTGAAGATCCATAAGAGTCACATCTGGACGGTGAAGTCGGTACATCTCTATGGCACGCTGGCCGTTAGATGCCTCCGCAACCAGCTTCATATCTGCTTCTGCATTTACCAACGTTTCGATTCCGCTCCGAAGAAGAGGATGATCATCCACGGTGAGGATTCGGATCAGGCCTGGCTGACTAATCACAGCTTTCGCTCCTTATTAAAGATCCAGAATCGGTGCCCATTACCCGCGCCCTCGTAGGCGATGGCCGCTGGAATTGTTAGCTCAACTTCTGTTCCCGCCCCGGCCTGGCTCCAAAAGCTCAACTGCGATCCGATGCGCTGCGCGCGTTCTCGCACTCCAGGCAACCCCCAGTGCCCAGGACGCTGGCTTTCTTCGAGAACTTTAGGATCGATGCCCTCACCGTCATCGCGTATTCGCAATCGGAGCTGGCTTTTGTCGTACCGGATCTCGACTTCAATCTGGCCTGCTCCGGCATGCCGGAACGCATTTCGCAGGACTTCGTTAGTAATTCTATATACCTCCTCCTGCAGGTTCGGGGACAGCTTCAGCGGCTCTCCCTCTACAATTACGCGGAAACCGGGCGAAACTTTAGTCCCGTCTTGAGCCACCACCAACTCTTCACCGGCAGCCTCCAGCAAGCTAGCCAGATTGAGCCCGGAAGCTGGCTGCGACCGTAGATCGTGGATTGCATCTCGGCTCTCAACGATTGCCTGTTCACTCTCGGAAATTGCCCTTTCGAGAGTCTGCTTGGCATCTTCTGGTCGACGAGGCAGCATGTTGCACGCTGCTTGAAACTTAAGCATGAGCCCGTGCAGGCTCTGGAGAAGGGTGTCGTGAAGTTCGCGGGCAATGCGAGTCCTCTCATTGACACGGGCTTCGAGGGCGATGTTAAACTCTTGTCGCATCTGTCGAAGTCGCAGCAGATACAGCCCCCACAGCGACGCCAGAAGTATCGCCCCGCACATCGCGCGAAACAAACTTGTCTGATAGTAAGCAGGTGCAACACTGAATTCGAGCGAAGCACCGTCTTTGTTCCAAATTCCGCTGTTGTTCGAGGCAATGACTCGAAACGTATATGTCCCTGGCTTGAGGTCGTTATAAAACGCTGATCGCCTCGTTCCCGGTTCTTGCCATTGAGTGTCGTATCCCTCGAGCATGTAGCGGAAGAGGACTTTGGATGGTTCAACAAAGCTCAAGCCGGCATAATCGAACTCCACTTGGTGCGTCCTGGGGGGAAGGCGCAAGTCGCTCTGAGCCTGATGTGTTCTGCGATCGGCGATCACTTGCTCTATGTGCACGGGTGGTACCACCGTGTTGCCGTCGAGATGGTCGGGATCGATCATCATCACCACACTGCGGTTGTGAAACCAGATCCTTCCGTCTGGGCTGCGAACCGCCGCCGGGTGGGAGTAAGGAATTCCCGACCGGAATCCGTCTATCGCAGTAAAAGTTGAGATCTGGAGCCGGCTTTCAGGGTTTGCCCACCATCGTTCCAACTCTGAATTGTTGATTTGAAGGAGCCCGCACTGCCCCAGTATCCAAAGGTCGTTATGGAGATCTGAGACGGTCGCGTACGTGGATGGGCATGGCAGGCCATTGCGTTCATTGAGAAACCGCAAGTTCCCGTTCCTATATCCGACGACTCCTGTATTCGCGGCTCCCCACAAAGTGCCGTTTGAATCGAACGACATATTGAAGATGCCGCCAACTCGTGAATACCTTCGACTGAATGCTTCCATAGATAGCCTTTGCCAGTCTCCGCTCTGAAAATGCATCAGACTGCCATCGAGGAGGCTCAGCCAGATGCCTCCATTCGGATCTGCAATCACGCAGAAAGCGGCCGGAATCTGCGGCGGCTTGAATTCCTGGCGGACCTGGAAGTTTTCAATGCGGATCAATTTTGGATGCGGCCCGGCGATCACTGCCCAGACTGCGTGATTGGCTTCCTCCGCAAGCGAAAGGACAGGGTCCACTAAGTCGCCCTTGAGAATAACGTGCCACCGGCCATTGACCTCCACCCCCAATTCGCCATCATTCCGCCCGATCCATAGATTGCCGCGGTGATCTTCCAACATCGCGAGAGGATTGCTGCGTGGTTCGGATGGGAACTTTTGAGGGGTAATTGCCGAGCCTTGAATCGAATCGACGGATGAGAGGGTCGTAACGGTCACCGAGCCATCGCGGCGCGCCAGAATCCCAGAGACAAACTCCGTGCTGAGTCCCTCAATGCTCGAATAAGTCACAATTGGGAGATCGCGAAAATCATCGATCCCCTCGCCGGTTGCAACCCAGATATCACCCTCGCGATCCTGGAATATCCGCTGAATGGAGTTACCAGACAATCCGTCTTGTCGGCCAAAATGGTCAACGGAGCGGCCGCGAATACGATAGATTCCCTGATTCTCGGTTCCAACCCATAAACAACGATCTCGATCGACAAATAGGGTGCTAACACCGACGTTTGCACCGTTGAAGCCTGGTGCAGTGTAGGAATGCCATCTCCCGTTGGAAAAACTCTGCAATCCATCGTGAGGGCCTGTCCGGTCCACTCCAGCCCATACTGTTCCCTCGGCATCAACTGCAACTCCCTCGATTGCGCGGGTGGCATCAGTTGCACTTGGGCCGGGCAAAGGATACTCGCCAATCAGCTTTCCCTGCCACACTAGCAAAGTGCCGCTTGCGCCAATCCAAAATCTTCCTTGCACATCGGTTGCGATTGGGTTTGCAGCTAAAGTCTGAATCCCGTCTGGCTTGCCAAAACACTGCTCGCTGTCAGCCAATACCCTGCAGATCGGTCCCGTCCAGTTGCGCGTGTGCGACCGTGTAATCCATATTGCACCTTCGCGATCTTCCGCGATCGCCTCCACTGCCGCATAGGGAGCGGATATGCTGGTGAACTTTCCGTTTGCCCAATGCGCAAGTCCCGCCGCCGTTCCGATCCAGAGACTCCCATCTCTGGCTGCATAGAGTGATTTAATACTGGCAATGCCGGACGGATAGTGTTGACCGGCCGGTGGATTCCATGCCAGAAAACTTACCCCGTCGAATCGTGACAGCCCGCTTGGTGTGCCAATCCAAATGTAGCCATCAGATGTCTGCGCGAAGGCAGTCGGAGCTCCGCTCAACACTCCGTCCTGAACACGCCAGACCGTGTGTCCATACTGCGAAATGCGGGTTCCGGGCTTGAGCGCCAGCAGAGGCTGAGCCGACGCAGCAAGAGCGAAGAAGGTTAAGAGTAGCTTTCGCGGCCTCATTCTTCCCACCACCCCGATACTGAGCTCGATGGTTGTTGATTGCCTGAATTCACGCAGAGCTCCATTCGAATTTCCTGAATGTTGGCACCAGAATGATCGCACATTGCACGAAACGCCGACGCTCTTCACCGGCACAGCCGTTAGTGCTTCAACTCGCGACCGTGCGAACGCGAAACTTTCGGGTACAAGCTCGGGTACAGACATCAGTTTGGCTCGATTACGGGTAATTACGCTAAGTTGCTGATAGGCGGTCACTTGTGGATATCCGACATTACGTTCGATTTCGCTTATTTATCATAGACTTACGGTATTCTTGAGAGACTCAAAATCCGCCGACCGCAAGGTCGTGGGGGTTCGCCCCCTCCCGGCACCAACTTAATCTATTCAGAATCAATAGTTTACTGTCCAAGCAAATCTGGCGTGTGTACAGCGTGTGGTCCTCATCCTACGCTCGAAATATGCTTACGCTTTTCCGACGCCACTTGAGAACCTGCAAACACTGCTCCAGAGGACGAGGCTACCGCTCGTGTGGCTGCCCAATCTCTGTTGAGGGGACTCTGCGTGGAGAATACGTCCGAAGGTCGCTCGATCTGCTGAATTGGGAAGCGGCGAGCAAGCTGGTGAGGGATTGGGAAGTGGATGGCGTTGCCGTCGTAAAGACAGCGACTGAGGCCGTGGATGGCTTTATTAGCGACCGGGAAGCTATGAAGCTGTCCGACGCCATGATGAGGAAATATCGGAACGTAGGGGCTGAAATGAAGGCGCTCTTTGGCAATAGACCGCTGGCATCGATCACGCCGGACGAAATCAGGGCCATGCGAAAGAATTGGAAGCTCGCGGCGATCACCGCGCAAAAGAGAATGGAGATGGTGCGGAAGTTCTTTTCATTCTGCGTGGATGGGGAATGGATCGAAAAGAGTCCGGCGCGACTCGTCAAAATGCCGCCAGTGAAATACGACCCGACGCTTCCCTTCACCGATCAGGAAATGGAGAAGATCCTCTGGGCGGCTGACTCGATCCGCGAAGCTCATCCGAAAATCCCGGCAGAAATGCCAAAGAAATTGAAGGCGCTTATTCTGCTGATGCGGTACTCGGGCAGCCTTGCAGCGGGAGCAAATTGCGCCATCCATGGGCATTTCAATCCCACTGCGACCGGCCCATTGCGGCGGCTATCACCATCGTTGACAACGCCCAAAAACTCAGCGCAAAGCATCGCGCTGAGCGGCACGGGTCAGTGAGCGTAGGTGGCCCCAAGCGACGAAACCCACACCTTTTTGAAACGGCCGGATCAGCTAGATCCGGCCGTGCTTTCTGTTGAGTCTCCCACCGGCGTCGCCGACCCACGGGGGATGAAACCGTGCCCCATCCATCGAGCGTCTTTTGCTCGATGGGTGGGATGGCAGGAATGCCAATCGGAGCAGTTTCTTATCAGTGTATGGTGTGGGTTTCTCGGTCCCTTTTGTCATAAGGACAGGGAGCCTGCTTCAGGCTGTTTTGTCGAGGAGCAGAGGTTGGATCTGAGCCGGCTGCTCTCGTAAGACACGCTGCACGGCGGCCACTGGCTCACCGCGGAGCATAGCTCTCAGCGGCGCCGGGCAGCAGGCGGGCTGCTCATCCCTCCCTTCAACCAAATATTCGCAATTAGGCAATTGCTCCCCAGAACTAAAAGCGTGTGATTCATCGACCTGCGGTAATAGACTTGGGAGCTATGCAGGAGAAAATCTCGAAGAAAGGCGATCGGAGTTCCGGGATCCCCGGTTGGAGTCTGCTGCTGCTGTTGAGCGCAGCGTGGACTTTGCCACTTCTCATAATCGCGCTCGAGCTGGTCCCCGCCAACACGTGGGTGAGAACAGCCGCGGTGGTAATCGCGGTGTTGTTCGCCCCTGTTCCCGCGTGTTTGGTGTTGCGCAGAAGATACGGTCGCCTTCGGGTGGAAGCTTCAGCGGCAGCGGAAGCATCGGCCCAATTGAAGTTGCAGCTGGAAACCGTCCGCTACCGCACTTCGCGGCTTCGGGAGGAGTTGCAGGCGGCTGACCGGCAGGCTCGGTTGAGCCACCAACTCACATTGCTGGGTCAGTTCACGGCCGGCTTTATGCATGAGTTCAACAACCCGCTGGCGATTGTTGCCGGACGGCTGGAAGTGCTGTTGGAGGAACGCAAGGACGATGCCGCGCTGTGTTCGGACCTGGAGCAGATGCTCAAAGAAACCCGCTATATGAGCAAGATTGCCACCACGCTGCTGCAGGCGCTGCGACGGGAGAGGCGTGGGGAGGTTTTTGAAGCATCGGACATTCAGAAAGCGCTGGCCGACCCGTTGCAGGCGATCCAGCCGGTTGCAGATGAGCACGGAGTGCGCGTGGTTGCGGAGTTTGGGGATGCGCCGCGGGTGGACGTGCCGGATCATGTGGTGTCCGAAGTGGTGCGGGGGCTATTGAACAATGCTGTGGATGCGCTGAAGGATCGCAAGGAAGGCGTGATTCGCGTCCGGCTTGAGCCGTATCGCACCGCTGGAGCCAAGGTGGTGGTTCGGATCGAGGATAACGGTCCGGGGGTTCCTGAGCGCATTCGCGAGCACCTGTTCGAGCCATTCATCTCACACAGCAGCGGGAGGGACCGGCTGGGGCTGGGGCTGTTTTTGGCAGCGAGCCTTTTGGATATGTATGATGGCCGCATTCGATACGAGCCAGTGGTTGGAGGCGGTGCCGGCTTTGTGCTGGAACTTCCACCGGCGCGGTTTACAAGGGGGCAGCCTTACCACTGGTTTGCCGGAGAGGCAGCGGAATGAATCGTGTTCTGGTGATTGACGACGAGCCGGCGCTGGGGGAAAACATTCAGCGCATGCTGCGCGCACCGGATATCGCGGTGGTTGTGTGTACCGAACCAGGCAAAGGACTTGCAGAGTGCCTGGCCAATCCGCCGGATGTTGTGCTGCTGGATATGCGCATGCCGCGAATGAACGGGGAGGAGGTCTTCGCTCGTTTGCACCAGGCGCATCCGAATTTGCCGGTCGTGTTCCTCACGGCATTTGGAACGATCGAGGGCGCGGTGCTGGCCATGCGCAATGGCGCGTTCGACTACTTGCTTAAGCCGTTCAAGCGAGACGATTTGCTGCTGGTGGTGGGCCGGGCGCTGGCACAGGCCAAGCTGCAGCGGGAGGTGACGACGCTGAAGGGCCGACTGGAGGCGCTGGGCGAGACCGAAGCGGCGCAGTCGCAGAATCCGGCCATGCTGGAACAGATGGAGAAGGCGCGACGGGTGGCGGCAACCGACGCCACTGTCATGATTCTGGGAGAAAGCGGAACCGGCAAGGAGGTCATGGCCCGGTATCTGCACGCACAGAGCCGGCGCCACGATGGGCCGTTTGTGCCGGTAGAGTGCAGCGCGATGCCGGGCTCGCTGATCGAGAGCGAACTGTTTGGCTATGAGCGAGGCGCGTTCACCGGCGCAGATCGCACCAAGAAGGGCCTGATCGAATCGGCGGATAACGGAACGCTGTTTCTGGACGAGATTGGCGATTTGGGCGTCGAGTTGCAAACGCGCTTGTTTCGCTTTGTTGAGGAGCGGGCGCTGCGCAGGCTGGGCGGGCTGACACAGGTCAGGGTGGATTGCCGCATTCTCTGCGCCACCAACCAGGATCTGCCAGCCAAGATCAAGGCGGGCACCTTTCGCGAGGAGCTTTTTTACCGGCTCAGCGTGGTCACCGTGCGGCTGCCGGCGCTTCGTGAGCGTCCGGAAGACATTCCCCACCTGGCGCGCTTCTTTCTGCAGCGGTTCTCGCGCCGTTACGGGAAAGTCCTGACCGGATCGGCGCAGTTCTTTGAGGCTTTGATGCGGCAGCCCTGGCCGGGCAACGTGCGCCAGGTGAAAAATGTCATGGAGCGGGTTTCAGCGCTGCACCCCGGCGGCATAATCGGCCCTGAAGATCTTAGCGAGGACCTGGTCGCCACGGGGGGAGCGGCGGCACTGTCCACTCTTCCGTGGAAGGACGCGCGCGACAAGTACCTGGCCGATTTCGAGCTCTCCTATGCTCAGGCGGTGCTGGCTCGTTGCGGCGGCAATATCAGTGCTGCAGCGCGCGAGGCCGGTGTGGACCGCAAGACGTTTTACGGGCTTCTGAAGCCGGACAAGGAAGTGCCGGCCGGGGAATTGATTCCCCAGGGCGGCCTTGAACCTGGGGAATGAATTCCCCAACCAGCGTTGTATCTCTGGTGCAAATGACTGAAAGCAAAGGTTCCCCACTTTGGCTCTCTGCATGCGAGATGGGTCGGCATGGAGTTGGCTCAAATGAAAGTCTGGAACCTGGGCATTAAAGCAATTCTCCTTGTCGTCGGCGCGGTGCTCATCGCGCCCGCACCCGCACACGCCATCCCGGCATTTGCCCGCAAGTACGGCGTGAAGTGTTACACATGCCACACCGTTCCGCCGGCGCTGAACAAGAACGGCTACATGTTCAAGCGGCTCGGCTATCGGATGCCTCCGGACGAGATGGACGGCACCAAGGCGGCGCCGAAGATCACGGCTCTGGACAAGGACATCAAGTGGAGTCTTGAAAGCTCTCTCGCCCTGATCCTTCAGGGCAGCATCACCACCGAAAAGACAGTCGCAGACACAGGCAGCACGACGGATGCCTCACCGGCAACCTCCTGCGGCAGTTCGACTTCATCTTCTTCTTCCTGTAGCAGCTTCAATCTGGACGAAGCGGCCTTGTTTATCGCCGGGACCATACCGGATTCGGGCTTCTCCTACTTCGGCCACTACGAGCTCTACCAGGGCGGAAGCAGCGACCTGGAGCAGGGCTTTGGCGTGTGGACGGGCGGGCGAGCGAACTCAAGCTACTTCATCAAGGCCGGTGAGATCCACATGCAGGAAGGCGAAGGAACGCGGGCGGCGATGTTCTACAACCTGTTTTCCGACCCGGCTGTCACGCTGACCAACATCGATCCCAATCTCTTTACGCTTGACCAGCACCCGGTGGGCGTGGACGTTGGTTACACATGGGCCTCGCCCTACTTCAAGAACATCTTCGCTGTCTCGGCCAAGGTGACCAACGGGCTGAATGCCGATGGCAGCGAGATCCTGGACAGCTCCACCAAAAACTCCAAGGACGTTTGGGCGGACGCGGACTATTGGTTCGGCCCGGACGGCGGCGTTACGGTCATGTTCTACAAGGGCTCCAAGGACATGAACCAGACCGATCCGAGCGGGAACCCCTTTACTTACCGGCCAGGTTTCTACCGCGTGGGTGCATTTGGGAACTACCTTTTCTTCGACAAGCTCGACCTGCTCGGCGGCTACATCCACTCCAGTGACGATTGGCAGACCACGCAGGGCGGACCGATGGGCAAGTACACCGCCGACAACTACCGCGGCGAGGCAGACTACTACATCAAGACCGGCACGGTTATCATGGCGCGGCTTGATCGCTCGACGCAAAACATTACGTCGCAGCAAAATATGCACGGGCGCGCATTTGGTATTGGCGCCGAACACGCACTGACGCAGCGAGGCAATGTTGTGCTTCGCGGAGCCTTCACCCAGGAGCATGACGGCGATCCCGTCGCGCTCGTTGGCACAACCGACAAACTCTTCCGGGCTGATATCCGGTACATGTGGTAAGTGGAGAAGACGCAAATGAACAAGGGACTTCGCATCATCGCCATCGCAGGCATCACGGCGCCGCTTTTCTTGCTGGCTCAGAGCAGCAATGTAAACCTCCCGCAGGACAAGGGGCCGAATCAGATCAACGTCTCGAGCTATCCCCCCGACCTGCAGAAGGACTACAAAACCTTCACCGACAAGTGCTCCAAATGCCACACCATCGCCCGGCCCATCAACACCAGCATGACCCGCGCCGAGTGGGAGCGCTACGTCAAGCGCATGATGCACAAGCCGAACTCCGGCATCGGCGACGCCCAGGGCAAGGCGATCTTCGACTTCCTCGCCTATGACCAGGAAAACCGCAAGGACAAGAATCCTTCGGCCTTCTTCAAAGCGCTCAGCGACGAAGAGATCGAGAAGCTGAAGGCCCAGCAGTAGCAAGGCGTCTCTGTGTGGCTCCCAATTTAGCCTCCGATTGGGAGCCACACGGTCCCGCGCCCGGAAATGCGATATAGATCACATTTCCGGGCGTTTGCAAGCTTCTAGACTCGCAACCACCTGGATGGAGCAGTATTTTTATGGCTTACTCGATCACAGTTCCGGATCAGGAATATTTCGATAAGAATATTCCCTGCCGCACAGCCTGCCCCATCCACACCGAGTGCGGGCGCTATGTGCAGGCTATCGGGATTGGCAAGGACGAGGAAGCGTATCTGCTGGCGCGAGCGCCCAATCCATTCGCCTATGTGCTGGGCCGCATCTGCGCACATCCCTGCGAAGATAAGTGCCGTCGCGGCAAGATCGACGAGCCGATTGCCATCTGCGCGCTCAAGCGCTACGCCACTGACCGTCACAACCTGGGCATGGGGCATGATCCGGCGCGCAAGAAGCTTCCGCCTCCTGTTAAGCGCAACAAGAAGATCGCGATTGTGGGGGCAGGCGTTTGCGGGCTGACCTGCGCGCACGATCTTGCCCTGCTCGGCTATGACGTGGAAGTGTATGAGTCCGCGCCGGTGCCGGGCGGCATGCTCTATCTCGGCATACCGCAGTTCCGCCTGCCGCGCGAAATCATCAAGATGGAAGTGGACAGCATCCTGGCGATGGGCGTCAAGCTCCACACCCGCGTGACGCTGGGCCGGGACATCTCCCTGGCGCAACTCCGCGAAAGATTCGACGCCGTGCTGCTGGCAACAGGCCTGAATAAAGGCCGGGAGTTGAACATCCCCGGTGCCCACCTGGCAGGAGTCTACAACGGCATCGATTTTCTCATCAACGTCAATCTTGGTTTCGAAATCGAGCTCGGCAAGCGCGTTGTGGTGGTGGGCGGCGGCAACGTGGCCATCGACGTGGCCCGCGCCGCAGTGCGGTTGGTGCACGAGTCGGCGGATATGGACGCGGCAGGCGAAGAGGAAAAGAGCCTGCAGCCGGCCTTTGATGCGGCTCGTCTGGCCATGCGCGCGGGCGCCGAAGAAGTGGACATGGTGAGTCTCGAGTCGCGCCAGCAGATGCCCGCCTGGAAGATCGAAGTGGATGAGGCCGAGCATGAAGGCATTGTGCTCGACAACGGCTGGGGTCCGAAAGAGATTGTTGGCGAAAACGGAGTAGTTACAGGGCTCAAGGTTCGTCGCTGCCTGACCGTCTTCGATGAAAACGGCCGCTTCAGCCCAGTGTTCAGCGATGAAGAAAAGATCATCCCCTGCGACAGCGTGATTCTGGCGATCGGGCAACAGGCCGACCTCTCGTTCCTCACCGGCGAAGAGGGCGTGCAGGTTACGCCGCGCGGAATTCTCAAGATCGATCAGGATCTGGCTACCACAGCTCCCGGCGTCTTCGCCGGTGGCGATGTGGCCTTTGGTCCGCGCGTGCTGGTTGAAGCTGTCGCCAACGGACACAAGGCGGCGCGATCCATCTTTACTTATCTCAACGGGAAAACGAGCAAGTCTGTTCTCAGCCGGTTCCGCATTCATTCCGACTGGGAGATGCCGCGCGGTTTTCTCTCCACGCCTCGGCAGAAGATGCCTTCGCTGGCCGCCAACCGCCGCATCGGCATCGCCGAAGTGGAGCTTGGGTTTGACGAGGAGCAGGGCCGGGCCGAAGGGCAGCGCTGTTTGAAATGCCAGGTCAACACCATCTTCGATGGGGCGAAGTGCATTCTCTGCGCCGGCTGCGTCGACATCTGCCCGGAGAACTGCCTGCGCCTGGTGGACCTGGTGCAGGTAAGCGGCGACCAGCGCTACGACGCGCTGATTCGCAGCAGATATGGCGTGGGCGCTACGGAACTCAAGTCAGGGCAGGCCGGCGCCATCATCAAGGACGAAGAAAAGTGTATTCGCTGCGGACTTTGTGCAGCGCGGTGCCCGACGGGCGCCATCACCATGGAATCGCTGGAGCAACAGGAACGGGAAGTCTTCGAATAGGGGAATGAAGCATGAATCGACGGAACTTTTTGAAGTGGGGATGGGGTTCGGCGGGCCTGGTGGCGCTGGTTTCAGCGATGGGCGTGAGCATGGCTGCGGTATTGCGGTTCCTGATGCCCAGCGTCTTCTATGAGCCGCCTCAGGCATTCAAGATCGGCACCCCGGGCGACTTCCCGTTTGGCCCTCCAACGTTCCTCGTGGATGAGAAGGTCTTCGTCTTCCATGATCGCGAAAAGGGCTTCAGCGTGGCCAGCGCGGTATGCACACACCTGGGCTGCACGGTGAATCACTTCTCCAGCGATCAGAAGTTTCATTGCCCCTGCCACGGCAGCGTGTTTGCTGCCGATGGCACGGTGCAGCACGGCCCTGCGCCGCGCGCCCTGGATTGGTTTGAAGTGACTGAAGCACGGGACGGCCAGTTGCGCGTCGACAAGAACAAAACAGTTCCGCCCACCTATCGGCTGATGGTGTAACCATGAACCTGATCCGCGAAATCTACCAATCGATTGTTCGGCGAGACCCGCTGTCGACCGACAAGGGAAAGTCCGAGCTGGTCTTTCTCAATGTCTGGCTGCACATCCATCCGGCCAAGGTGAAGCGCGAACACATGAAGTTCACGCACACCTTCTACCTGGGGTTCATCACCTTCTTCCTGTTCGTCATCCTGGTCACCACGGGCATCGCGCTCATGTGCTACTACCGGCCCTATCCTCCGGCGGCATATCAGGACATGAAGGACCTCCAGTTCGTTGTCTTCATGGGCCCGTTTCTGCGCGCCATGCATCGCTGGTCGGCGCACGCCATGGTGGTGTGTGTCTTCCTTCACATGTGCCGCGTGTTCTACACCGGCTCTTACAAGAAGCCTCGCCAGTTCAACTGGGTGGTCGGCGTCGTGCTTCTGTTGCTCACCCTGGGACTTTCTTTTACCGGCTATCTGCTGCCCTGGGACCAGTTGGCGTACTGGGCCATCACGGTGGGCACCAATATTGGCAGTTATGCTCCGCTGGTTGGCGGGCAACTGCGGGAACTGCTGCTGGGCGGGCACACCGTTGGCGAGGCCGCGCTGCTGCGCTTTTACGTGCTTCATGTTGCCGTGCTGCCCGTTGCGGTGCTTCTGCTAACCGCTGTGCATCTATGGCGAGTACGTAAGGATGGAGGGTTGTCGCGGCCTCTCTGGAAGCTGCAGACTGTCAAGAAGGAGCAGCTGGTCACAATCGGCGCGCCTCAAGAAACAGCGCCCTTGCTGGTGCAGCCAGCGGTTGCCACCAAAACATACGGCCTGATGGAAGTCGTGACCGGCAAGCCAATCTTTGAGACCATTGCGCCGGAAGAGGAAGAAGACGCGGTCTTCTCGTTCCCTTACGCATTTGTGCGCGAGGCTCTTGCCCTGATGGCCACCGTTACCGCCATCATGACCATCTCCATTTTGTTCCACGCACCGCTGGAAGAACTGGCCAATCCCGCCAAAACGCCGAACCCAGCCAAGGCTCCCTGGTACTTCCTCGGCCTGCAGGAACTGGTCAGCCACTCGGCCTTGCTGGGCGGGGTTGTAGCACCGGCGCTGATGGTGCTGGCGCTGCTGGCTATTCCTTACATCGACCGCAATCCGAGCCGACAACTCACGACGCGGAAATGGGCGCTGGGACTGTTCACGGCGTTTGTGGTGGTGAACCTGGTGTTGATTGTCGTAGGCACATTCTTCCGCGGCCCTGGCTGGGCTCTGGTACCACCGTGGGTCCATGTAGTTGGAGGAGCTGAGTAATGGAACGCCGACTGCAACAGATATTTTTCGCTCTCAGCTTTTTGTCGCTGGCCCTCATTGTTGTTGCCGCCTGGCAGGCCAATACGCCCTCCTGGAAGACCTATCAGCACCGGTTTTACGAGCTTGAGGCTCAGGGCGAACCCAACGCGATTACCAAGGCAGCGATGCTTGCCACTCCTCCTGAGATTCACCAGCAGATGCTCACCGGCCTGCAGCGGGTGGACCGTTGCACCACCTGCCACCTGGGCGTAGAAGACCCCACAATGAAGGACGCACCCGAGCCTTTTCGCTATCACGCCGGGCTCGGTCCACACGTTCCGGCCAGGTTCGGATGCACCATTTGCCACGGCGGTCAGGGTCTGGCTACGGACAAGGCAAGCGCCCATGGAAGTGTGGACTTCTGGCCCAATCCGCTGCTCTCGAAGGAGTACATCCGCGCCTCCTGCGGCCGCTGCCACAAGGAGGGCGAAGTGCCCGGTGTGCCGGAGCTGACCGAGGGGCGTCACCTCTTTGAGACTCAAGGCTGCCGAGGCTGCCACAAGCTCAATGGCGTGGGCGGAAGCATCGGTCCCGATCTGACCGCGGAAGGCGCCAACCACCGCTCACCCGATTGGCTCGAACGGCATTTCCTTGCGCCCAACGTGGTTTCCACCGGCTCGGCGATGCCCAACTTCCACTTCAGCAAAGACCAGGCCCGCGCACTCACCTATTACATGCTTTCACTTACCAGTGAAGATATGGGATCCTACTACTCCAGCGTCCGACTTATTCCCGGTCCCGAGTATGGCCGCCAGCTCTTCGTCGAAAAGAATTGCATCACCTGCCACAACATTGGCGGAGTGGGTGCAAAGACCGGTCCGGATTTGCAGGGAATCACCAGGCAGCATTCCCCGGAATGGCTGGATGAGCAATTGGTGAATCCGGAGCTTGTCTATCCCGGCAGTTCCATGCCGGCCTACGATCTGGAGTCCAATGAGCGCAAGGCGTTGCTCGCTTTCCTCTCATCGGCTACACCGTCGGATGCGGAAGCCATTGTTTCGCAGCGGCCCACCAAACTCGCGCCGGAGGACATAGCCATTGAAGCGGGCAAGCAGGACTTCTCGCGATTTGGCTGCGTCGGCTGCCATGGCACCGAGTTGCAGGGCGGCGTGGCCAATCCCAATGCGCAGGGAGGCGAAGTGCCGTCCCTGCTTCATCTCTCCGATGACTACACCAAGGACGAAGTCATCGCCATCATCCAGAACGGCCGCACACCTCCGCTGGACAATGCCAAGGGACCGATGCCGCCGCTCTACATGCCTGCCTGGAAGAAGGTGCTGAGCCAGGAAGACATCAACCGTGTCGCCGACTATCTGTGGTCGAAGCAGCAAAAGAAGAAGGAAGAAGCCTGGTAGCAAGCGCCGATCGGGCAAAGGGATTGCGGATGATGAAGTTCTCTTCAGTGCGAGTGCCGGCAGCTGCTTCGTTGGCGGTTGCCGGCATCTTGTTGATGGCCGCGCAGGATCCGCCGCCCACGGGGGGAACTGCGCCGGAGTCCTACCCCGCACCAACGAACTTGAAGGTCCTGCCCAAGGATATGAGTGGGGCCCAGGTGCATGAGGTGATGGAACAGTGGAAGGCGCAGTTGAGTATGGACTGCAATGCATGCCACGCCAACAACAAGGAAAAGACAGGCGCCGATGGTCGGCCATTGCTCAATTTTGCCGACGACTCCAAGCCCGAAAAAGTTACCACCCGCGTCATGTACACCATGACCGAAGAGATCAACACCAGGTTCATCGCGAAAATCGATGGGTCCGGAATGCCCGTCACCTGCGGGACCTGCCACCGCGGCCATGTTGGCCCTGAGCCAATGATCTTTCCGTTGCAGGAGCCCAACGTCCCTGCGCAAAATGGCGCCAACGCGAGGGAATCGACGAAACAACCGTAACACGCGTTCGCCATGGACAAAGCGAGTCTTTACATGAGCGAATTTGCGCCAGCTACGATCGAATTGCTTCCCCTGTGACTCACCAGGCAGGTTGGTCATTCCCGCTCACTGCACGGTGCCGCTCAGCGTGATGGTTTGCGGCGAGCTGAGTGCGCCGTCGGTGATGGCGATATCGAGGAGCTTGGGCTGTGGAGCGGGGGCACATGACATCTTACGGCGTGGACCTCACCAAGCCGCTAGGCTCATGGAAAACGGCTTGGGGCAAATCGCAGAAACAGGCCAAAGGAGAATGCCGGATGCACGATCTTCGTCACAGCCTGGTCAGCGAACTAGCCGAGTCAGGGACGCCTTCCGCAATCATTCGATCCATCAGCGGCCACACCACAGCGCAGATGCTCGACCTTTACCCTCACATCTCGCAGGGTGCCAAGCGCGAAGCCTTGGCCAAGCTCAATCCGCCGATACAGATTGTTCAATAGTGGAACAGTCACGGGGCAATGCCTGAGCATAACGTATCGATGGTTGCAGATTTACAACTGACAAGTGGCGACCGCAGGCAAGTGTTTCGCAGCGGCCCAACGTGCGACCTTGCCGGAGGTTACTTGAAGCGTGAGCGAGACTCGGCCCTGATGTGGTCACGGTCTCTGTTGTCAGAGGCCAGCGCCAAGTGGTACTTGCTGCGAAGGTGTGCAGCCTTCGTCGCAAGATCATGAACTTCCACCAGCTTGTCTTCGAGCTTCTGAGGTTTTGAATGCTGATACGTTTCCTTGGCGCCGGGCAGTTCACGCGCCAAACCTTGCACGATCTTGAGGTCGCATTCTAACTCGGCCTTCCAAATCACGTTGGCACCCGATTGCGCCCCACTGCCCATAGCGGCACGAACCGCACTGCGGGATGCCCGCGCCTGGTCCAAGAGGATAGGAAGCGCCTCACCTCGACGCGAACATCGGACAGCTGCCTGGATTTGAACCGGCATCTGCTCGATCGACAATCGAGAGCTTTGGCCTATTAAGCTACGGCTGCCCAGCGCGGCGCTTAGATTGCGCGCACGAAATCCTGGTGGGTGTGGAAGGACTCGAACCTTCAATACTCCGAAGAGTTCCGGGGTTACGGCCCGGCAGGGCAACCAGTCGCCCCAACACACCCACATTTGGCGGATACGATCCGATTCGAACGGATGGGGCCTTTCAAAGGCGCTCCGCGTTAGCAGTGCGGTGCCATAGACCACTCGGCCACGTCTCCATGAATCTCTTGGTGGGGATGGAGAGATTCGAACTCTCACGCGCGAAGGCACTGGTTTCTAAGACCAGCGTGTCTCCCATTTCCACCACATCCCCACGACTTACTAACTTTGTGCAACCTCGATACACGTCGAGTGATCAGGTTCCTAAGCACAAACCTGTCGACGAATTGGTGGGCTCCCAGGGACTCGAACCCTGAAGATGTCACAGCTCTTGAGGCTGCCGCGCTGCCCGTTCCGCCAGAAGCCCATAAAACAAAAGCCCCTCGATTTCTCGAGGGGCTTCGGCGATTCCGTAGATTCTACCTAAATCAGCCGCACCCCTCCATGCCCAGCAAATCGCTGAGTGATTCGGACAGATACGACGTGGATAGGTTCTTCACGAAGACGAGAATAACCCAGTTCTGGTTTGAGCGCAACTAACTTTCTGGTTATTACCAGAAGTAAGTAGTGTATTCACCTTCAGAGTGTGTTGCTTCTTTTTGAAAAGTAGGGCATGATGGAAAACATGCTGAATCGACTCCCATTGACGATACATCACAGCGCGAAAGGCCTCAGGCCGTATTCGCAAGGTGAGGTTGTGTTCATGCCAGGACTCGATTGGACAAGCGCGTAGCGCGTTTACCCAAAGCAGACTTCGAGCCCCTGGCCTAACGGTCAGGGGCTTTTTCGTTGGGTCGTGAAACTTTATGTCGCGATTGTTTCATATTTGCGACGCAATCAAAGTGAGGAGCATTCTCGTGGTACGCATGGAGATTTTCGATAACCAGATTCCAGTGTTCGGCCAGGCCGATGATCGTACGCTGAACCAGATTCGTGTGTGCGCGCGCACCGCCGACAAAGTCGCACTGATGCCCGACAACCATGTCGGCTATGGTGTGCCAATTGGCGGAGTGGTGGCATACAAGAATGCGATCAGCCCTACCGGTGTTGGCTACGACATCGGCTGCGGTAACAAGGCTGTGCGTCTTGATATGCCCGGCGTGGAGTTGCGTGCGAACATTGGCAGGATCATGGACGACGTGTGGTCGATCATCAGCTTCGGCGTTGGCCGCAGGAACAACGAAAAGGTAGATCACGCTCTGTTCGATGATGTGGCCTGGAAGCTGAAGGCGATTTCTTCTCTCAAGGAGATGGCGCGCAACCAGCTTGGCACCGTGGGTAGTGGCAACCACTACGTAGATCTGTTCACGGACGAAGAGGATCGCGTGTGGATTGGCGTGCACTTCGGCTCGCGTGGGTTGGGTCACAAGACAGCTACGCACTTCTTGAAGGCCGCCGGCGCTTCCGATGGGATGGAGGTGGAGCCTTGCGTTCTTTCAACCGATAGCGATCTTGGAACTGAGTACCTCGAGGCTATGCGTCTGGCGGGTGACTACGCCTATGCAGGTCGTGACTGGGTCTGCGGCCGTGTGGCCCAGATCCTGGGAGCGCCGATTGTCGAAGAGGTGCACAACCATCACAACTACGCCTGGCGCGAAGAGCACGAAGGCGAGCAGTTGTGGGTTGTGCGCAAGGGCGCGACGCCGGCCTTTCCCGGCCAGCGCGGGTTTGTTGGCGGCACGATGGGTGAGCAGTCGGTCATTCTCGAAGGCGTTGAAAACGAGCATGCCAGTTATTCGCTCTATTCCACAGTGCACGGCGCGGGTCGTGCAATGGGCCGTCGCGAGGCGGCAGGCGTTGTCGATCGCAAGACCGGAGAGGTCAAGCGAGCCGGCAAGGTCACGCCGGCAAGGTCACGCCGGAGAT
>Ga0302156_10000235_pt1 | contig 54272 bp, 49 predicted proteins | sample I_Bog_N3_2_FD_193503 | JGI IMG/M metagenome (GOLD analysis project Ga0302156, IMG submission 193503) | Peat permafrost microbial communities from Stordalen Mire near Abisko, Sweden - I_Bog_N3_2 | ecosystem: Environmental > Terrestrial > Soil > Wetlands > Peat | place: Sweden: Abisko, Stordalen... | reverse complement strand
TGGGTTCGCTGAGGTTTGCAAATAGCAGACACCCGTCGCCAGAACAAAACTGGCGGTCAAAAAGATCGGGAAGCTGACCATCAGCGCCGCCGGAATGAATAGAAGCGCACCGCCGACCATGATGAAGAGCGAGGTCACCATTGTGCTTTTGTAGCCGATCTTCTCGATCAGCTTGGAGGCGGGTACGGAGAAGACAAGGTAGGCCAGGAACCATGAGGTCGTCACAAAATTCGACCACATATGGTTGAGGTTAAAGATGTCTTCCAGTTTGGGAGACAGATTGCTGTTCAGGTTGGTGAGGAATCCGAAGATGCCGAACAAAGCCGTGACAATAATGAACGGCACTGTGTAATTGGGCGCGCTTGCCGCCGCTTTGGATTGTGCAGCCATGAAAATTCTCCCCCGCTTCCTTCAAAAAACGTCTGGTATTCGCCGTTTTCCAATCGCCGCTTGTCTGGAATCGCCGCCACGCAAACTGGGGCGCATTCGAAACGCAGAAATCGGGAAAACGCGCTGAAAAGTACCGAAACAACTCTACTGCATCAGGGGATAGCAAAGTCCAGCGAAACCCGAAAAGGTTTTCAAAGCCGCCTGACCATCGCGTGCGTTGCTCCACCGTTTACACTGGAATTCCATGATTCCTACCCTTGCCTGGACCCCGGAAGGCGTCCGTTTTATCGATCAGACCAAGCTCCCCCTTGAGGAGAGCTACGTACTCGCCTCCACATATGAGCAGGTGGCCGAGGTCATCGTCACCATGGTCGTCCGCGGCGCACCTGCCATCGGCGTCTCAGCTGCATATGGCATCGCTCTCGGCGCACTGCGCACCACAGCGCTCACGCCGCATCTGTTCGCTCCCGAGTTCGAGCAGATCTGCGGCCGGCTGGCTGGAACGCGCCCTACGGCTGTGAACCTGTTCTGGGCCATCGACCGCATGAAGCGGCTTTTCGCGGCTCTGCTCGACGAAGGCGCAACCCTCGTCCAGATCCAGGAACGAATTCTGGCCGAAGCCCACGCCATGTATGAGGAAGACATCGCCGCCTGCCGGACGATGGGCGCATTCGGCGGGGCATTGCTGCCCGACGAGGGAGGCGTGCTGACCCACTGCAACGCCGGCGCGCTGGCCACCTGCGGATACGGCACCGCTCTCGGCGTGATTCGCTCCGCCGTCGAGCAGGGCAAGCGCATTCATGTCTTCGCCGATGAGACCCGTCCGTTTCTTCAGGGCGCGCGGCTCACCGCCTGGGAGCTTATGGCCGACAACATCCCCACGACCGTGATCTGCGACAACATGGCCGCAAGCCTCATGCGGGCCGGGCGCATCCAGGCTGTGGTGGTTGGGTCAGACCGCATCGCCGCGAATGGCGACGTTGCCAACAAGATCGGCACCTACAACGTGGCGATCCTGGCCAAAGAGCACGGCATCCCGTTCTACGTAGCCGCTCCCTGGTCCACCGTCGATATGGCAACGGCGACCGGCGACTTGATCCCCATCGAGGAGCGCCCCCAGGTCGAGGTTACCCACCACGGCGGCAAGCAGCTCACCCCGAACGGCGTCGGCATCTGCAATCCCGCCTTCGATGTGACCCCGGCGAAATACGTGACCGCCATCGTCACCGAACGCGGCGTGCTGCGCGCGCCGTATGGCGAGTCGCTCAAGCAGATGGAGGCTGACGGCTGATTCAGTTGCGCCCTCGCCAGTAACCGGGACGAAGTTTTGCATGGGCCACGGCGACCACAAGAATGGCGTCGTCTTTCTCCTGAAAGATCACGGAATAGGGAAATCCCTGCAGAACGCGTCTGCGGGTGTTCTTCGTGAAGGCGGGATAGAGTTGCGGCTGAGAAACGATCTGAGCCAACGATGCCACGATTTCAGTGAGAAACGCGTCGGCCGCTTTGGGATTGCGCTCGAAATACCAATCGAACGCTTCGTTGATCTCCTGCTGAGCCCGCGACTGAATGCGAAGGCGTTTCCGCTTCATCTGGCCAGCCGGGCACGCAGTGGGCCTACTACTTCTTCCCAGGAATAGGTCACGGCGGTTCCCGCCTCAGCCTCTGCGACACGCCGCTCAACTTCGGCCTTCCACGAGGCCTCAATCTCGGCATCGCTGGAGCCATCGCCCTGCTGGAGGAGCTCCCCGATAAGCCAATTGAAGTCGCCGGGAGGAAGGCGACGGGCATCTTCGAGGATTTCAGCGGCGCTGCGGTTCATGGTGGAATTGTAGCGCGGCATCGATTACAAAGCCACAATTGCTCAGCCTCTTGACCGGCAATTTGCGACAGAATCCGAAATTGGGAGTAGCGTCGGACGAAAGCGGCACTCCAAACACGTGTCCGATGTGGCAACCTAGAACAGTTGAGGAGTTTGCGCCCTATGCCATCAGAGAACCTTGCCGCCGATGCCGCATCGAAAGACCTTCATGTATGGGAAGCGGGCGGAGCCGCGTCGTCCGAGGCGCTGGCTGCCTGGGTAGGCGCCCGCCTGGCGGCGCACGAGGCGGCATTGGCCTCTCTGCTTGCGATAAAGGGCGAGCGCACCCCGGAAAACTCGCTGCGCCTCTACGATGCCGCCATCGAGCAGCTCAACCTTGCCGGCGCTCAGGCAGGCGTGCTCAATTCCGTTGCCGCCGACAAAGCAGTTCGCGATCAGGCCCAGCTTGAAGCCCAGCGGGTGGCTATGGCCGGCAGCGCCCTGAGCTTGAACCGAGCCGTTCACGAAGCGCTCGCGGCTATCGATCTTGAAGGGGCAAGCGCGGCTACAAAGCACTTCGTCCAGCGCACGCTTCTCAGCTATCGGCTCTCCGGCGTGGACAAGGATCAGGCCACCCGCGACCGCCTGCAAGCGTTGCACGAAAAAGCGACCCACCTCTCGCTCGACTTCAGCCGCAACATCCAGGAAGGCGGCAAGACCATCGAAGCTACGGCGGCTGAACTCGACGGCCTGCCCGCCGACTATATCGCCCGCCATACCGATGCCGAAGGCCGCATTTCGCTCACGACCGATCCGCCTGACATGCAGCCGGTGATGACCTTTGCCACCAGCGGCGCGCTAAGGGAGCGCATGTTCCTGGCCTATAACACCCGCGCCTACCCCGCAAACCAGCAGATTCTGCTTGACCTGCTGGCTACCCGGCAGGAGATCGCCACGGTACTCGGCTTCCGCAGTTGGGCCGATCTGGCCACCGCCGATCAGATGATGGGCTCGGCGGCCAATGTGCGCACTTTCCTGGCCAAGCTCGACGCAGCCAGCCTTGAGGGCGCCCGCCGCGAGCATGAACTGATCCTTAACTTCGCCCGCAAGCGCCAGCCGGAACTGACGGCCATCGACATCACCAGCCGCGCCTGGTGGTATGAGCTTTTTCGCCGCTCGGCCTTCGACTTCGACTCGCAGTCCGTCCGGCCCTACTTCCCCTATGCGCAGGTCGAGGCGGGCGTGCTGCAAACGGCGGCCAGGCTCTTCAAGATTGAATTCCGCCGCGCCGACGCCTCGGCATGGCACCCGGCCGTCTCTGTCTTCGATGTATTCGACGGTGGCCAGTCCGTGGGCCGCTTTTACCTCGACATGCACCCCCGCGAGGGCAAGGACAAGTGGTTCTCCGCGGCGCCCATTGTCACCGGCGTCCGCGGCCGAGTGATGCCTGAAGCCGCGCTCATCTGCAACTTCCCAGATAGCAGCGGCGACGACCCCGGCTTGCTGCAATACAGCGATGTCGTCACCTACTTCCATGAATTCGGCCACTTGATGCACGCCATCCTCGGCGGCCAGACGGAGTGGGTGGGACTCTCCGGCTTCGCCACCGAAGGCGACTTCATCGAGGTTCCCTCGCAGATGCTCGAGGAGTTCTTCCGCGACGAAAAGCTGCTCCAGGCCTTCGCGAAGCATTACCAGACTGGCGAAACACTGCCCTCTGAAACCATCAAGAAGATGAAATTGGCTGGAGCCTTTGGCCGGGCTGACTGGGTGCGATCGCAGCTTTACTACACCACTCTGTCACTGGACCTGCACGACCAGGAGCCAGCGGGTCTCGACCTTGACGCCACCACCAAACGCCTCTATGAGACCTTGCAGCCCTGGACCTGGCTCGAAGGCAATCGCATGTACGCCAGCTTCGGCCATCTCACCGGCTACTCGTCGAACTACTACACGTATGCCTTCGACAAGGTCATCGCGCTGGATTTCTTCGCCCAGTTCGATGCTGCGGATCTGCTGGGTTGCGATGCGGGCAGCCGCTACCGCAAAGCGGTGCTCGAACAAGGCGGGTCGAAGCCGGGCCGCCAGATGGTCCGCGACTTTCTCGGCCGCGACGAGGAATTTGCGGCATTCAGCAACTGGCTGAATGAGGAGTTTGAGGGCGAATCCGCGATCGCGTAGTTTTGCCGCAAAATCCTCTACTGGTTCATCTTCTTCCTCAGCCCGCCGATAGGTTCTTCAGAACGAGACCCGGGAGAGCCCGTCGGCATTTAAGGGATAGATCCGTATTGCGCACCGCCTTCTCTGCCCGGCATCCCGTCAGCGCAATCCGTTCAGAAAGGAACAAGCTGCACATGGCGGAGATGATCTGGAATCAGGAAATGAGCGTGGGCGTGAAGGATTTGGACGACGACCACAAAGAGCTCGTCGCCCTGTTGAATGAGATGGATGAAGCAATCGCGACCGGCCAGGGCCGGGATGCGATCAACGCGATCATCGGTCGCCTGATGGAGTCAATCAAAGTTCATTTTGCGCGCGAAGAAGATTTTATGGCTAAGTCCGAGTTTGCCGGCGCCGTCGCGCACAAACGCGAGCACGATGAAACACTGAAGGCGGCGGTGCAATGGCAGGAGCACTTCAAAGACGCATCGTCCCCCGTCATGTTGCCGGAATCTCTCAACAGGTTCCAGAGTTGGCTTGACAATCACATCCAAGGCGCAGACATGCAGTATGGGCCGCATCTCAATGCCAAGGGGATTCACTAGCAGCCGTCAGCTTGCGATAAGATTCCCGGTTTGATTTGGACTCCGGCCGCGGAACATGACCCCTGATTCGTTATGATGATTCCGCGATGGCAAACACACAGGACTTCAACGGCAAGTGGGCGCTGGTCACGGGGGCCAGTGCGGGCATTGGCACTGCATTGGCCCGCGAGCTGGCCGGCAAGGGCGCCAAACTCATTCTGACGGCGCGCCGCAAAGACCGGCTGGAGGCATTGGCGGCCGAGCTGGCAGCCAAGGGAACCGAAGTACGCATCGTTGTTGCGGACCTGAACGATCCGGCCGCGCCCGAGCAAATATTCGCCGCTACTGAAGGCGCCGGCCTTATCGTCGACATTCTGGTGAATAATGCCGGACTCGGCCAGTTTGGCGCCTTCTACCAGAGTCCCATCGAGCAGGAGCTCAGCCAGGTTCGCGTCAACTGTGAGGCCGTGGTGCGTCTGACGCGGTTGTTCGTCCCCGCGATGGTCGAACGCCGCCGTGGCTGGGTGCTGGTGGTGGCTTCAGTTGCAAGCTTCCAGCCGGTCCCTTACATTTCCACCTACGCGGCCACCAAGGCCTTCGACCGCTTCTTTGCCCTGGGACTAGCTGCCGAGGTGGCCCGCTACGGCGTTAAAGTGACGGCGCTCTGTCCGGGATCCACAGAAAGCGAATTTTTTGACGTGGCTCGGGGAAGCGCTCTTAGAGGCCGCCACGTGCAGCCGGCCAACGAAGTGGCCCAGTTGGGCGTCGCCGCCCTGGCGCGCGGCCAGCGAACGATCATACCCAACTTCTTCGGCAAGTTTACCGCGTTCCTGGTCCGGTTTCTGCCCGTGGGCCTGATTACCCACTTTGTGGAGAAGGCTGCGCGACCGGCCTGAGACGCCGATGCAGTGGCCGCTCTCTCCTTCAGGATCGGGCCATCTCGGGGGTAAAGACCTCAAAGCAGTTTCGACCCCTCGCCTTGGCGCGGTAAAGTGCAGCATCCACATTCCTCAACAGCAGATCCGCATCCAAATCTCCTGGCGAGGCAGTGCATACTCCAATACTCACCGTGACCGGCACTCCGCGGCCCGCGAAGGGAACGGGAACGGACAGACCGGCAACAACCTTTTTGGCAATACTCTCCGCCAGGTGGGGATCGCTCAGGTCGGGGAGCAGCACGATGAATTCGTCCCCGCCCATCCTGGCCACCGTATCGCTCTTTCGCACGGTTTCAACGATCCGATGGGCCGTGACGCGCAAAACCTCGTCGCCGGCATGGTGGCCGAGTTGATCGTTGATGAGCTTGAAATTGTCGATATCCAGCATCAGCAGCGCCAGCCCCGTTCGATGGCGCTTGGCGCCTTCCAGCGCAACCGCGAGCCGGTCTTGAAGAACCAATCGCGTCGCCAGTCCCGTCAAGGCATCGTGCTGAGCCATGTGGCGAAAGCGCTCTTCGCTTTCGCGAATGCGCCTTCTAAGCGCCATCACCCAACCCAGCACAACCAGTGTCACCACCAGCGCCAGCGCCAGCACCAGAACCCCATGGGCGGGTGTCCACCAGGACGGATTTTGGACGACAGTCACATCTGCTGGTGAACGCATGAGGATATGGAACGTCTTTGGCACAGCCGTTCCTATGTCCAATCCGGTTTTCTGCACATCGAGCTGGACCGAACAGATTCCTTTGATGCGAAGAATGCTCCCGTTCTTCCAACCCGTTTTTTCAGGACCGCCCAGCCCTTGGGGAAGAATCGCCGTGAATATGGATTTGCCTGAGGTGAGCAGCAAAGTGGTGTCAGACGAGGCCAGATCGCGTGAGACCAGTTGACCGTCGATTTGGATGAGCCGGGATTGGTACCTGCCATTCAGCGCCTGATCCGCGGTGACCGGGACAGCGCTTCCAGGTGCGGCTACCGCGGAGCCGGCACTCCTGTAAACGGCATCGGTCAGCGCGGGCGCGCTTCCCTCTGCCTTGGCGAACCCAGCGATGTCGATCAGCTCGCCAATGCGCAAGGGCGTAGCCTGATCGGTTTGCGCGCAAATTCCCTGGAGTGCATCCCAAAGGCAAACCGACGCGCCGGGCCATTGCAGAGTTACTCTTCCTTGCACATGCACCCGGTGAGCCAACAAGGGCGCCACATCCCAACTCAGCAACCTGTAAACGGGTATGGCTTGCATTTTGAAAGGATCAGCCGGTGCGGGATCGACTATCTCCACTGCGGAGAGATTGGGGCACTGGATGCGCACCCCAATCATCTGAGTGCGGCTGCTATCGAATAGCGGGCCAGCGTTGCCGCGAATTCGGACTCTTGCATCGACCAGCCGCGAGTAGTCTGCGCCCGGTTCCTTTTGCAGGAGAACTGAAATGACTCCATCCGCCATGGTCAGTTGCAAGCTCAGGTGACGGTCATCTTCCGCGATGGAGTGAATCACCCCCTCAACTTCAACCCATTGGCCGTCTTCCGCGCCTGTCAAAAGGCGAGTCAGCGTTGGCTTGGCAGGATCGCTGGGGAGGCTGGAAAACCCAATCACCTTGATTTGCGCCTTCAACACAATAGGAGCAAACTCGCCGGGATTGGTCACCCCGCGCAGGTCAATCAGCGATCCCGCGGGCAGCGATTCGATCGCGCCCGGGTCGAGATTCACGTATATGCTGCCGGTGGCATCGTGCACGAACAATGCGGGACGCTTGGCGCCAACCATAGGGTCGAAGTAGGTGACCACCACCCGCAAGTGGACAGGATACGCGCGCGCTGCTTCTTGGCTGCTGAGGCCGTGTGCCTCATGGGCGGTTGTAATGGTGCGCAACGCGCCAGGAAGTCCCTTGGCGGACTCGGCTCTTGCTGTCGGCTCCGCTATATCTGAACTTGCCAACAAGAGGGCCGCAAACAGCAGAACCGCAGTCCCACGGAGCCACCAAATACGAAAACGCGGGAAGCTGCTGAACTTCACCGGCTTGACCCAGCCCTTCCCGCACCCAAGGAGGGGCGCTCAATTCCCGATCTGGAGGCTCAAGGCCTTCGACGGGAGCAATCGATGCTTGTAATCTTACGCCTGAATGCCGCCCTTTGAGTGACAGCCGCCGCTACGACTCGTAACTGCGAGCCATTTCACCCAGAACTATATCGGCAGGAGCGAAATGAAGATTATCTTTTCAACACTGGCCGGGTAGCCCTCGCGATCGAACTCTGCAAAGCTTCTATGCATAGACGTTGACGCTGGCGCCGCTGCCCCCATTGCCGCTGCTTGCGGCCATGCTGCTTTGGGCGCTGCCGTCGCTTCCTGGGTCGCCGGCGTTGTACTTGCTCTCCAGCAGCGCAACCGTCGGGTTCGTCGCGTTCGAGGAGGTGTTCAACCCATAGGCGCTGTCCAGAATTGCAGTCGCCGGGTCTACAGGGGACGAAGAAGAACTGCTCGTGTCGGAGAGACTGAGCAGGTCGTCCACCCACTGCACGGTCTGAGCCACGGCGCTTTCAGCGTTGGCAACCGCCTGCGACGGGGTCGTTTTCAGGTCGTTCCCGACGGTAGCAAAAGCCGACTGTGCCGTCGCCAGATCGCCTGAGCCGATCGCGCTGCCCAGGGCGGTCAGATCCGTCGCGAGTTGCGAACTGGGCGCAGCGGTCGAGGAACTGGTCCCGCTGGCTGCCGACGAACTCCCATTCAGTTGGTTGTAGCTGTTGAACGCGCTCTGGGCAGCGGTCAGATTTCCCGATGCCAGGCTCTGCTGGAGCGATTGCCAGGCCTGCTGAGACGCCGAAACATTGCTCGTCGAAGCAATGTACTGCGAAAACCCCGCTGTCGATAGTGCTGCAACCGTCATAGGCACGCCTCGGAAGGAAGCCGGGAATGCACTCCCGCATCCTCGGATTGTCGGCGCGGCACAAGAAAAAGAGAGAAAATGTGCCTTTGCAGGGCAAACCCGCCGGACATGCGACGTTCGAAAATCAAATCTTGTGAAGCGTGCAACTTTTTTTCTTCTCCAGCATCTATACGAATAACAAGCAGAGGCTTCCCCGAAGTTGTCCCATCCACGAAAGGTATCCATCCCCTTTTGAAGGTCCTTTATTGGACCTCTTCTCCAATTCCCCTCAGACCCCCCTCCTCAAATGCCTCTCGAGCGGGCCTACCGGAAGGTAGGCCCATCTGCTCACCCCTCCCCAGCGAATGCAAGAGCGAATTCAGGATTGAAGCCAAGACCGGCGAAGCAATTAAACCGCGCTCCAGATAAAATCGAGATCAGATGCAGTCTTCTTCCACCCCAAACTCAGATTCCTGCCCCGATGTGGAGGGGATCGATGCACTGTGCCGGCAAGCGGGCCTGGTGCGCAGCCTTCGCGGCCAAGCTGCTGGCGTCACGCGCCGGGTGCGATTCGAGCGCGCCCTTCCCTGGGAACTGTCCAAGGCTGCGCCTGCGCCGCGCTTGGCCCCCAACGGGGTCCATTGGCTGCCAGTGCCCCATTGGGACAAGACGCCTTGGCTTTGGCATGGTTTCAGCACCCGCAAAGGCGGAGAAAGCCGGGCTTACTGCGGCGACGGCGCGCCAGGAGAACTGAATCTGGGTTTTACGGCCCCAGACGATAGGAATACGGTGGCCCGGAACCGCCAGCTTCTGTCCGAAGCCGTCACCGGAAACCCAGCCACGCCGTTGGTCAGTGTCCGCCAGATCCATTCGAGCGTCGTTCGTATCGCTACCGCCCAGGACGCGGCCCGTGAGCGCCCGTGGAAAGCCGACGGAATCATGACTGACGAGCCCGGGCTCCTGCTAGGGATTCAGACCGCCGACTGCATCCCGGTGCTGGTGGCCGACCGCAAGCGCCGCGCGGTTGCCGCCTTCCACGCCGGCTGGCGGGGAACGGTGAAGCGAATCGTCGAGTGCGGCGTGGGCCTCATGAGGCTCGAATTCGGCTCCCGGCCCGAGGATCTGATTGCCGCCATTGGCCCCGGCATCGGCGCCTGCTGCTACGCCGTCGGTGAAGAAGTACTCTCCAGTTTCGAGTCCCAGTTCGAATACTCCAACCATCTCTTTCGAGAGGTTTACGATACCGATGCGGTGCGGACGAAATACCCAATGCTTTTTCTCACTCAGCGCGCGCCCGGCCACTCGCCCATGGGGCCCAGTTTGCATCTTGACCTGGTAGAGGCGAACCGGCGCCAGTTACTGGCCGCCGGCGTCAGATCGCGGGCAATCAAATCCGTGGGCGGCTGCACAAGCTGTCAGCCGGAGTTGTTTTTCTCGCATCGCGCGTCCCATGGCCACGCTGGCCGCATGTTGAGCGTCATCGGCATCCGGCCGCGATAGATGGGGACAGCGTCGAAAAGAGATGCTAGAATCGCGCATCATGGTGGGTGCGCGGGCGACTCACCCTGACCAGACTGCGGGGCAGAAGACGACCACGGAGGACTGAGCCACCCTGCGGTTTATCGCCCGTTGCTCAACTTGCACGGGATAGAGTTGCAGTAATGCGGGGTGGTTTCGATGCGCAAACTGTTCTTGCTCGGACTGATGGCGACCATGGCGCTTCCCGCCGGCGCCACCCGGCACGTGACAGTGGCGCAGTTGGAAAAGACACTCGCCGCCTCAGTTGCGAAGCACCGCGCAGACGCGGACCTGGTGCGCGAGTTTGGAGACTTCGTGCTTACCGAGCGGCTGACGGACGCTGCGCGGAGCCGCATCTGCGACACCCTGCATCTGGGACCCAAGACAACCGTGGCGCTTCAACTTCTCGGCGATCAATCGGCCTTCCTCGACCCTCCGACTGCCGATTTGCCGGTGGCCGCCGCACCAGACGCCCCCACCGCGAAGCACATCCTGGATGCAGCGGCCGCTTATGTTACCAACATATTGCCGCACCTGCCCGACGTCCTCGCCACCCGCACCACGTACAACTTCGACGACACACCGCAAGTATTCAAAGTGAATGAGTGGCCGGTGCGAGCCGGCCTGCATCTGGTGGGAAACTCCAGCCGCGAGATCACCTTCCGCGACGATCATGAGTCTCAAGCGGCAGCGCCGGAACCGGCCCAAACTGCCCCTTCTGCTCCGGCAAAGCAGATGGAGAGGGGACTGCAATCCTGGGGGGAATTTGGTCCACTGCTCGGCGTAATCTTTGTTGACACGGAGAGGGGCGCCCTGTCCTTCCACCATTGGGAGCAGGCTTCGGGCACGCTGGTCGCCGTCTTCCGCTACACCGTGCCCAAATCAGTTTCGCATTACAGTGTGAACTATTGCTGCCTCTTCGACGGACCCAAATTATCGAGCCAAAAGGGAGGGGGCGGCCGCCGCGGCGGTGGTGTTGGATCGCCGTTGGCTGGCAATACGAAAGGCAATGCCACAATCCTGTTCCACAAGATTCCCGGCTACCATGGCTCGCTGTACATCGACCCTGCAACGGGTGTGGTTCGCCGGGTTACGCTGGAAGCCGAAATGGATGACAGCCCCGTCTCACAGGCCGTGACCGTCATCGAGTACGGACCGGTTGTTATCGGAGATCGCAAGTTCATCTGCCCGCTGCGGAGCATGAATCTCTATGAAGGTCCTGCCGAATCAGGCGCCCCCTCCTCGATGCTTCCAGTCTCAGTCACCGAGTCGCTGATACCAAGCGGAACCCTGCATGTCAACGAGACCAGCTTCACGAACTACCACCGGCTGGGCTCGACGATCCGGATACTCCCCGAAACGGAAGCGCCTCCTGCCTCTAACCCATGATGCCGCATTCGGACTTTCCAGCCGTTGTTCAAACGCCGTCCGAGCCACCGGGGGTTGACCCGGCCTTCGAAGTCTTTTGCGCTTCAAATGGTGGCAAGCGGGCATATCTGAGTTTCTATACGCCCAGTTCGTTGCGAATGGCGTCCGCGATGGCGCCGGCATGTCGCCGCATGGCCTCTTCGCTTTCGGCCTCGATCATCACTCGGGCCAGGGCTTCTGTACCGGAGTAGCGAATCACCACCCGGCCGCAATCCTTCAGCTCTTCTTCGGCGGCCTGTATCGCCTTTGCCACTGCGGGGATGGATGCAAGGGGGCGCTTTTCCCGGACCTTGACATTGACGATGACCTGCGGAAAGACCTTCAAGTCGGCGGTCAATTCATCGATCGATTTGCCAGAACGGGCGATCAGGTCGAGAACCACGAGCGCGGTGAGCAGGCCGTCGCCTGTCGTAGCCAGATGCGGCAGCAGGATGTGTCCTGACTGTTCACCGCCCAGCGCTGCGTCGTGCTTCTGCATTTGCTCGAGGACGTAGCGGTCGCCCACAGGCGCGCGAAGCATTCGTATGCCGCTGCGCCTCAACGCCGCCTCAAGCCCCATGTTGGACATGGTGGTGGCAACAACCAAATCACCAGTCAGCAAGCCTCGGGCTTTGAGGTCGCGAGCGGCCATCAGCAGGATGGCGTCGCCGTTGAGGACGTTGTTTCGCGAGCCGGTCAACATGCAGCGGTCGGCATCGCCGTCCAAGGTCAGTCCCAGTGCTGCCCCGCGGGTCACCACCTCTTTGGCCACATAGGTAGGATGAAGCGCGCCGCAGCCGTCGTTGATATTGCGGCCGTCGGGAGCAATGTTCAATAGCGTGACTTCGCCGCCCAGGCGGCGGAAAAGCTCTGGCGCGACGGCTGCCGCTGCTCCGTTGGCGCAGTCGGCCACGATGCGCAATCCAGCCAGACTCAGCCCCGGAACGCAATCGATGAGGAACTGAATGTAGTCGGCCAGGAAGGAAGGGTTGTCTTCAACCAAGGGCAGCACCGACGGATCGGGAGCGGCAATCTGGGCAGCGTGATGGAGGATCTCGTCTTCCATGGCCAGCTCGACTGCATCCGCGAGCTTGAAGCCGTCAGCGCCGAAGAGCTTGATGCCGTTGTCGCGCCAGGGATTGTGAGATGCGGAGAGGACGACGCCGGCCTGAAAGCCGTGCCTGTGGACGAGAAAGGCGACCGCGGGAGTGGGCACGATGCCGGCGCTTTCAACCCGCACACCCGCTTCGCGCAGGCCGGCGGCGAGGGTCGCGGCGATCCAGGGGCTGGATTCGCGTGTGTCGCGACCGAGCAGGACGGCGGGCTGAGCGGCAGTCTTGCGCAGAGAGTGGCCAAGGGCGAGACCGACCGCGAAGATGGTGGTCGGGTCAAGCGGCGATTGGCCGGCGATGGCGCGAATGCCGTCCGTACCGAAGAGCTGGCGTTCGCTTGGCGTGATCGTTGCTGCGGTCATACGCTCAATTCTAACGGCTAGTCCCGGTATCCAGCGGCGTCGCGGCAACCACCTGGCTGGTAAAGGCGCCGTCCGCGAGACGCGCGGTGAGCCTGTCGCCGGGATTGATTTGGGCAATTGATCGAATCAGGGAGCCTTCAGGACCAATGACCAATGCGTAGCCGCGGTCAAGGACGGCGAGGGGCGAGAGCGAGTGAAGACGCGCATCGAAAGCGTTGTGGGCTGACGCGAAGTCACGGAGGAGGCGCTCCAGGGAGCGGTCAATGTGAGTGTTGCATGCCAGCAGGCGCTCGCGGGCCTGGGCAAGGGGCCGCCGGGGATCGTGGCTGAGAACCGCGGCATTGAGCGAGGCGACCTGCTGCTGTCGCTGTCGAATCTGGCGATCGAGCGCGGCTTCCTGACGGGAACCAAGGTCATCCAGACGCTGGGATGCGCGGCGGAGGAGTGCGGAAACTCGAAATTCGGCTCGACTGACGGGCAAACGGGTGAGGCGCTGTTGTGCTTGCAGAATCTGAAATCGGACTGCGCGGTCAAGACGGTGGGCCTGGTTGGCCAGATGTTCGGCAATCTTGTGCTGGGCTTCGGTGATCAGTTCTGCGGCGGCCGAAGGAGTAGGTGCGCGAAGGTCGGCTGCGAAGTCGGCGATGGTAAAGTCGGTCTCGTGGCCGATGGCAGAGACGACAGGCAGGCGGGAAGCGGCGATGGCGCGGGCCACGCGTTCACTATTGAATGCGGCCAGGTCTTCCAGCGATCCGCCGCCGCGCGCTAGAACGATGACATCCACCAGGCCTGAAGCATTGAGGTGAGCAATGGCGGAGTCAATTTCAGCAGGCGCCTGATCGCCCTGGACCGAAACGGGAAGAATCAGAATGTTGAGGCCGGAGTGGCGGCGGGCGACGATGTTTAGAAAGTCGCGAATAACGGCGCCGGTGGGCGAGGTGACGATGCCGACCGTGCGCGGAAAAGCCGGGAGCGGGCGCTTGCGGGCGGTGTCGAACAGGCCTTCCGCTTTGAGGCGCTGCTTGAGCTGCTCGAAGGCAAGTTGGAGCGAGCCCGCGCCGACCGGCTCCATGGTCTCGGCGACCAGCTGCATCTGGCCGCGCTGCTCATAAATGCTGACGCGGCCGCGGACCAGGACGTGGAGGCCGTCCTCAGGTCGAAATCGGAGCAGCATGGCCTGGCGACGGAAAAGGACGATGGGGAGCTGGGCGTCTGCGTCTTTGAGCGTGAAATAGACGTGGCCGGAGGGGGCTGGGCGAAAGTTGGAGATTTCGCCTTCGACCCAAACGTCGCCGTACTCCTGCTCGACGAGCTCGCGAACCTGCCCAACCAGTTCGCGGACGGGCCAGATCCGGCGGGCGTGACGGGGCTCTTCAAACGAGAGGTCGAGCTGAGGCGCAAATGGGTCCGGCGAAAGCATTCCTACAAAGTGTAACTGGTGGGGGTCTGCGCGCGTTACGACTGTCGGGACGCTGGTTTGCGGTTTGTGGTCTTGCGCTTTTGTATAGAAAGGAACGAAAAGGGCGGAAGCGCAGGACGCGCGGATTTTTGGTTTTGGTGATGTAGAAGAAGATGGTGAGTGGAGGCATCTGGAGCTATAGTGGTCCGAAGCGAGGCGAGATGACAATACTGGATCATTTACTGTTGTGGGGCTGGATCATGCAACGTTCGAGCCAAACTTGGTTTCTCGGTTTCTTCCTTGCTCTTACAATGGTCCCCGCTTACGCTGCTGGCGATGAAGCTTTGCGATTGGAAGTTACGGAGCATACCGATGTCCGCCACGAGTTCTCTGGAACCGTCAAATCGTATGGTGTTACGATCACCAATCTTACCGATCGTGCGGTCACAATTGAGCGCGGGATACTGATCGAGGAGAAGACGGTATCAGGCTGGGTTCAGCAAGCCGGCATTCAAGCCGCCGCCAACTGCAGCGATTTCGACATTCGGTACAACTGGAAAGCGCCGATTCGCCTTGACGCGCATAGCATATTGGCGGTATTCCCGTGGGACGGCTTTTTGTGCGGAGGCCAGTGCATCGCATCGTGTCTCCGAAACGGTCACGTTCGTCCGGGTACCTATCGCTTTGTCGCGGTCATCGTTCCGGGTAGCAGAAAGATTGCGAGCCCTCCATTTGAGATCCCGCCCGGGAGGTTCTAGCGCGGGTACTTCATCAAGCGCGACGGTGAAATATGGGGAGCCGGAAGAGGGGCAGCGCCCCTCTTCGGCAGGGTATGGAATTCTGTAAATCCCGGATATAATGGGGCGCGCGCTAGTGCCGGTTGGCTGCCTTGGCCGCCAATTTGACTTCCTCTCTTGCCTGCCTCAGCAGTTCCTTGGCGCGAGCCGCATGGCCACCCATGTCGAACTCGTTGGCGTGCTGCGCGGCATCCACACTGCCGATGGCCTGGTCGATAAAGCTCTGCGCGGCGGCCAGGTTGGGGTGCCGGTATGGATCCACGGCATGAGCAACGGTTACGCTACCGGCGACAAGTCCGAGGACGAGTGCGCCGCTTAGAATTACATTGCGAACGTTCATTGGGTTACCTCCTGCGCAGCACGATACCAGATTCGCGTGTGGTTTGGGAAAAAGAGCTAGTGAATTCCCAGGGCAAACGCATTTCAGATTGCGGGATGATTCTGTCTTGAAAGGGCTCGGCTTCAGCCGTGCCAATTGCGTTCCAGACAATTTTCCCTGGCCTTTAGGCCCTGAGGGATGGGCTTTCGTCCAAAAAACATCCCCCAGCGGCTAAAGCAGTTCCGTTTTTCGCGCCATGTTTCGGCACGGCTCAAGCCGCGCCCTTTCAAAACTGCATCTACCGGCGACTCGAAATCCAAATGCGTTTACCCTGAGTGAATTCCAGGTTCGCTTCTCCATCTGAATATGCCGGCATTCGCTTCATCCGAGGAAAATTGGCCTGGATTTCGCGGGCTTACTTATGGCTCTCGATCATGGCGCGCAACCCGGCGACCATCTCAATCAGGCGCCCGGCGCCAGCGGGGTCGAGACCGCCCACGCGGGAGTACTCGATCTCCAGCTCGCGGGCCAGGACAGTGCCCTTGTCGAGGCCGAAGGTTCCCAGCACGCCTGCCAGCTTGTGGGCGGCGGCGCTAGCGGCCTCACTCTGGCTGACTGAGAGCTGGCCGGAGTTCAATGCGGCTGCAGCAGACTCCAGAACGGCCACTCGCTCTTCGATCTGTGGGATGAACCTGGCCCATAAGCGGTCGAGAGCTTCTGTGAGAGCGCTTTGCTCTGCGGAGTCCAAAATTGACGCTCCTTTCAGGGGAGCTTCGCGTCCCACTCCTCCGCGATGAGGCCACGGAAGGATGGGCGCCCACATCCCAGTTACCGTGAAAAATGCGCTATTCCCAACCCAGCGCGCTGGAGATCTGGTCGGCAAGCGTCAAGGGGTCAAAAGGCTTGAAAAGTACTGCCTTGACGCCGAGGTCGGCGAAACGGCGCTGGTCGGAGCTTTGTACCTTGGCGGTAAGCAGCAGCACTGGAATGTGGGCAGTTCTGGGATTCTTTTGCAGTTCGCGGAAGGTAGCGGGGCCATCCATGCCGGGCATCATCACGTCGAGGACAATTGCGTCGGGCTGGAACTCGATGGCACGGGCCAAGCCTTGGGCGCCAGAGCTGGCAACGTCAACTTTCCAGTCAGACATGGTCTCAAGGCTAAGGGCAGCCACTTCACGGATGTCGTCTTCGTCGTCAACGATCAAGATGCGGTGGGACATGATAAAGAACCTCTTGAGAACAGCTTGGCGGGTTAGAGGATCAGCAAATAAGAGCATTCCCACGCTCATGGGAGTGCGGGCGCGCCCTCGTTCGTGCTCTTTGCGGCGGGTTGGAAGCGAAGAGTTGGCCCCAAGGGAACGGCTTCTTCCATTTGGCGCGAACTGCGTAACATGGTCATGACCAGGGCATCGAGTTGTTGAGGCTTGACGCGGGCCTTGGTGAGGAAGTGGGTGGGCCCGAGAGTAAGCTGGCGGCGTTCGGCCTTAGAAAGCTCGCGCCCCGAGTAAACGACCAGGGGCAAGCGTGCGAGGTTCTCATTTTGGCGCAGCCAGTCCACGACGTTAAAGCCGTCGCCGTCGGGCAGGCCGATATCGAGTACCAGCAGGTGGGGCAGGAAGGCAATGCAGGCGTCCTGGGCCTGCTGTAGAGAGTGGGCCAACTGAATGGCGAATGCGCCGGGCGCAAAGACATCGCCGATGACGCGGGCGAGGTCAACATCGTCCTCGACAACCAGGATTCGCGCCTTTTCACCGGGTCCGCAGAGAACGCGGGCCAATTCGCCAAGCAACGCATCTTCACCGAGTGGCTTGGCAACCCAACCGTCGGCGCTATCGGGCAGTTCTTCCGGTTTTTGGCGGTTCTCAATGCTCAGCAGAACGACAGGAGTGCGAGATTCCGGTTCAAGCTGGCGCAGGAGGGGGAGAATCTCCCAGCCGTTCATGCCATCCAGGGAGGTGTCAACCAGGATAGCCTGGACGCCTTCGCGGGCCGCCGCCAGGGTTTGTTCCACGGTGGTGGTCTGAATAACCCGGTAACCGTGGCGAGTCAACTGGGCAGCGATCTGCGTGCGCGTCGAAGGGTCGGCATCGGCCAGCAGGACCGTGCCGTGGCGAGGCTCATGGTCGAAATCGTTACTGGGGGGGTCGAGGGCGCTTGGAGGAACGGGCTGATACGGAAGGAAGACTCGGAAGGTAGAGCCTCGGTCTGGATTGCGCTCAGCCCATATACTCCCGGAGTGTTGCAGGACGATGGTGCGGCAGATGGCTAGGCCCAGTCCGCTGCCGCCTTTCTGGCGGGAGTCAGAAGCATCCACTTGCTGAAATCGGCCAAAGACGGTTTCCAGTTTGTCGGCTGGAATGCCGCGGCCATGATCGACGACGGAGAGGGTGACGCCAGTAACGCCAGGGCGCAGCAGGACAGAGATCGTAGAACTTGGCGGCGAGAACTTGACGGCGTTGGAGAGAAGGTTGGTAAGAACCTGAATGAGGCGGTCGGCGTCGGCGGCGATCTCAACCTGGGTAGTGTCGTGGATAAGCTGGACGCCGGCTGCCTCGGCCACCGGGGCCATGCCGTCAATGGTCTGGCGCACAATGTCAGCCAACTGGACGGGGCCGAAAGTGAGGGGTTCACGGCCGCTCTGGATGCGTTCGAGATCGAGGATGTCGTTGATGAGGCGGACCAGGCGGTCGGAGTTGGAGAGGGCAATGCGGAGAAGATTTGTGGCCTTGTCGTTGACCTGGCCGAGCGTACCGGAGGAGAGCAGGCCCAGGGCTCCGCGGATCGAGGTCAGGGGGGTGCGCAACTCGTGGCTGACGGTGGAGATGAACTCGTCCTTAAGGCGGTCAAGGGCGAAGCGCTGGCTGATGTCCCGGAAGCTGAGAACGGCGCCGGAGAATCGACCGTCGTCGAGGATGGGAGTAAGGGCGTATTCAGCCGGAAAGGTGCTGCCGTCGAAGCGGAAGATGGTGTCTTCACCCGAGGTGGCCACGTGGTTTTCATGGAAACGGCGTAGCGGGCAATCCACACTGCTTTGGCAGACGGAGGGATCGGAACCGTGGAGAAGTTCATGCACTGGCTTGCCAGTCAGGCTCTGGGCAGGAGCGGCAAGCAGGCGGGCGGCGGCGGGGTTGGCAAAGCTGACCAGTCCATGTTGGTCCACGCCGCATATGCCGTCAGCCACAGAGTCCAGCAGGATCTCCTGCTGGCGGTAGAGTTCCTCGGCTCGGCCCTGTTCGTGGGAGCGTGCCCGCATCTGCCCCAGCGAGGCGGCAGCGGTCTCCACTGCGGAGAGGGCCGCGCGATCTTCGCGAAGGCCGGAGTGGCAATAAAATTCAAGAACGGCGACCACCTTGTTGCCCACGCGCACAGGAACAGCCCAGCCGGAAACCATCCCGTAACGCTGGGCGGACTGAGTATGCGGGGTGGGGGACAAGGAATCCAGGTTGTTGGCCCAAATGGACCGGTCATCCTTCCAAACCTGCCCAGGCAGGCCGACGCCATTGGCCAAACTGAGGCCCTTGCTCTCTCGGATAAGACCCTCGGTTTGCTTCCCGGGAGTGCCCCAAGCTGAGCGGAACTCGAGCCGGCTTTCCTCCGCATTTACCTTCCATTCGAGGGCTGCGTCCCAGCCGTGCGAGACGCAAAGAGTCTGAAGAATGCGCGTGATTGCAACTTCCGGGGAGGAGTCTTCCCCTACAATCTGGCTGACTGTCCGTTGCAAGGCCTGCCGATGTTCCCGTTGCATGACAAGGCGAATGAACAGGACTGCGGCGGCGGCTCCGGCGGCAAATATCAGCAGACCATTCAACTGGATTCCAGCTAACAGGCGGGGAGCAAGAGCGACGATCGCCAGTGCCAGGGCGAGACCTGCAAGCACCGGCGGCAGGTAGGAGTAGCCAACATGGGCCGTGCGCGCGGCTTGCTCTGCTTCAACAGTTGTTTTCTCGTGCATGGCGCCCCCAAGGCAACTATCCAACAAATCTGCACTTGTGCAGCGGCTTTGCAGCCATCTGCTGACCGTGAGCGTTCAAGAAAACGTCTCTCCCAACCCCGCGAGCCACCAAACCCAACGCGCGGGCACTTTGCAGGTAGTATAAGCGTTTGATTCCAAACTCTGTACGCAAAAATAGAGGTCATGCTTTCAAGGACGAAGCGCGCCTGCGCCGGGCGAGCGCGCCGGTACGTGGAGAGTTGCACAGAATCCGACCGATTTCGCGATCCGGAGGCATCGTGCGATTCTCGAAATCCAAACTTCCCTCCTGCCTGGGCAGCCGTATACTGGCCTCATGTTGCACCAGTTTCTCTCGCCCCATCTGAATCGACCGGTCTTTGCTGCCGCGGGACTGGTTTGCCTTCTTGCAGTGCCGCCTGCCGCCCGCGCCTGGGGCAACGAAGGCCATCGCATGATCAACCATGAGGCAATCGCCAGACTGCCTGCGGACGTGCCGGCTTTTCTGCGTTCCGAGGCCGCTGCGAACGAGATCGAGTATCTAGGCCCCGAGCCTGACCGCTGGCGATCCTCTGCCGAGCCGGAATTGAAAGCCGCGCAAGAGCCAGAACACTTCATCGACATGGAACTGGCCGACGCGCTGGGCCCTCTGCCGCATAAGAGGCTGGATTTTGAAGGCAAGGTGTTTGCCGCGGGACAGCGGCCGGAAAAGATCGGCCTGCAGCCCTGGGAGGCCACCGAGGTCTGGGAGCGGCTCAAGGCCGCGCTGCGCGAGTACCGCAATCTCACGGCTGCCGGGAAGGATACGCGCTCCGCGGAAGCGGCGGCCATCTTCTATGCCGGTTGGCTGGGCCACTACGTTGGCGACGGCTCACAGCCGTTGCACACCACCGTCCAGTACAACGGCTGGACGGGGCCGAATCCCAACGGCTACACCACAGGCCACCAGATCCACTGGCAATTCGAGGGGCCGTTTGTGGCAGCCAATATCCACGAAGCCGAGGTAAGAGCCAAAATGACCGAACCCAAGGCTGTCGAGGGCGACCCATTCGACAGCTACGTCGCCTACTTGCGCCACTCGGCAACTTACGTTGAAAGAGTCTATCAACTGGAAAAGGCGGGCGGCTTTGCCGGAGCGGGAACCCCCGAGTCGCGGGAGTTTACCGCGGAGCGGCTTGCTGCGGGAGCCTCTATGTTGCGGGATATGATCTACACCGCGTGGCTGGAGAGCGCGAAGCCGGTACCCGACCCTTACGCGGTCAAGTAGGACGAGCTTAGTCTCCGGCTTCAGCCGAAGCCAAGGCGGGAATTCGGCGCAAAAGCGCTGTGAGGGTTGCCGTGAGCAGCATGACCGATGGTATGGCGATGACGAGCCAAGCCAGCACGGCGTGGCCTACCATGCCGCCCAACTGCGAAAGGAGATTGAGCGGCGAGGAGTGGAGCATCGCGTTTAGCTTGGGAGCCTGGATGGGGCCGGAGGCAAAGAGCCAGCCGCCCAGCCGCACAAAGGGCACAATCAGCACAAACTGCAGGGGCATAACGAAATAATTTGCGGCCTCGATTGCCGGCAGATTGAGGCGCAGCATCAGCGCAAGCACGGCGCACATTGCAGTGGGAATACCTATGACCGGACAGCAGCCAATTGCAAACCCGAGCGCAAGCGTGAACGCCAGCCGCCGGGGCGACGTGCCCTGACGCAGCCATACCGCGCCTTTGCTCTCAATCGAGCTTAGAACCTTGCGAAACATTTCCCTCACGTTACTTGTATAGATGCAGGAAACCGGAAATTGTGAGATGAAACTCTGGTGAATGATCCGGAAATGGCAACACAGAGTCTACGCTCTTCAATCCAGGCAATGCAGCGCAGCGATCTCCGGGATCAGCCGCTCGAATAGGCAGGCGAGGCGCTGCTCGACCTGGCGGCCTGCCTCGAAGACCTCCTGGTGGCTGAGTTGGCTTGTTCCCAGGCCCGCGGCGAGGTTGGTGACGCATGAGATGCCCAGGACTTCAAGGCCCATGTGGCGGGCAACGATGGTCTCCGGCACCGTGGACATGCCGACCAGCGTGGCGGCGAGGGAGTGGAAGGCCCCGATTTCAGCCGGGGTCTCAAAGCTGGGACCGCTCACGGCGAGATAAACGCCCTCTTCAAGCGCAAAGCCTTCCGCGGATGCAGCTTTTTTTGCCAGAGCGCGCAGGCGCTTCGAATAGGCCTCGGTCATGTCGAAAAACCGAAGGCCCGCGCCGGGACGGACAGCGAAGCGTGGCTCATTGGGACCGGCGAGCGGATTCCAGCCCATGAAATTGATGTGGTCGGCGAGTGCGACAAGCTGGCCGACGCGATAGCCTTCCTTGATTCCCCCGGCGGCATTGGTCAGAACGACTGCGCGCACGCCGAGCAGCCCAAGCACTCGCATCGGGAAGGTGACTTGCTGAGGCGTGTAACCCTCGTAGAAGTGGACACGGCCTTGCAGGATGAGGACCGGCACGCCGCCGAGCAGTCCCGCCACCACTCGCCCTGAATGACCCTCGATGGTGGACTGCGGAAAGTGCGGAATCTCAGCATAGGGAACGATCGCCGGTTCGGATACCGCATCCGCCACCGCGCCCAGGCCGGAGCCGAGGACGATGCCGATGCGAGCGTTGAGCGAGCCAAATCTGGCTCGAAGAAACGATGCGGCCTCAGAGACATGATCGAAATAAGTCATGGCTTATGCCCTACGTTGCGCTCTGCACATTTTACAAGACGGAAGCTATCTGCAAGTTTTGAAAATAATCCTGGGGGGTCGGGGCGCCCTTCGGGGGTTTGGGGTAAACCCCTTGGTTGAAACAGGTACAGACCGGTCACATCTCTGACATTTTGAACCAGGTATTTCTCGTCTTCCCGGTGTTGCGCTGCTCGATCCAATGCGTTCCTGAACTTGATTCAAGTATGCGCCGGCGGTTGGGTATTCTCGGCAAAGCGGTACTCTCCGGTTGAACCATGGCAGGCGGCTACTCCTTGTGCGCGTGTACTACAAATCGTTCCGGAGCTGCGCCAATATAGTGGAACGGATAGCAGGTAACGAGCGTAATTGCCGATTCGGGCGAGGGAGCCAATACTCCAATGGTTTCAGGGGCGACAATCCGCACCCAATCAACCTCGTAGCGTGAAAGGCCGTTTGCGGTCTGAATCTGGATTTCGTCGCTGCTGCGAATGTCCCGTAGGCCGCGGAAGAATGTATCGCGATGCCCAGCGATTCCGATGTTTCCTGGCTCACCCGGGAAGGCAGTGCCTTTGATATGTCCGACACCGAGTCGCAGCGTCCGCGATTTGGTTCCTTCGAGAATTGCCACCATCATTCCAAGCCGTGGGATCTCAATTCGGCCCAGAACATCGCCTTCTTTGGCCACGGCCTTGGACGGACTGGCCATGTGCCGTTCTTGCTCATGGATCTGCCTATCCAGGGCTTTGCTTGCGCCTTCCTGGTAGAGCTTTGCGTTCAGCAGGGTCAGCGCAACATAAGAGACCGCAAGGCCGCCAGCGATGAGAAGGAGTCTCCGCGTCCAGAGAAGGAACAGGCGCCCTCGCACGGTGTGCCCCGGCTGCTCATTTGCCGGCATCATGGCCGATTGCCTTTGCTGCTGCCGCCGGCAACGTTAGAGGCACGGAGTACCCGGCCCGGGTGCGCACTGACAAGCGTCCACGACCGTGCGCGCTTGCCTTCACTTCGATGGCCCGATATTTCCCGTCCTGCGATGTAATCCTGGGGACGTAGGTCAACGTGTACAGATTTCGGATATCGCGAGCGATCCCCTCGCAAATTGAGGCGATGTCTCTGGACGATTCCGGAAAGAAGGCCTCGCCGCCTGTCTCCTTTGCAAACCGCTTCAGCACCGCGGGGTTTTGATCGTCGTCCTGCTCATCGAAGATGCCGATCGCGTAGATGATTGCGGTAGACTGCTTGGCCATGCCAATCACCTGCGCCAATGTGTGCTTGCTCGCGTTGTCGCCGCCGTCGCTGATCAGGATCAGCACCTTCTTGTCGCGGGTGCCCTGCTTGAGATGATCGAGAGCGGCAGCAATCCCATCGTAGAGCGAAGTCTGCCCGATCGTCTTGATTCCGGCGAGGGCCAGTTGCAACTGTTCCCGCCGATCTGTAAATGGTGTGTCCTCAGGAAGGCCAAAAGACACGTGGTCATTGAAGTTGACCACAAACATTTGATCCTGCGGATTGCTGGAGCGTGCAAACGCCAGCGCGCCGGCAATCACATCGTCCCGCCTCGGCGCCATGCTTGCGCTGTTATCGACAAGAATGCCGACTGTAACCGGGATATCTTCATGACTGAAGTGCTTGGTCTGTTGAAGCACCCTGTTCTCAAATATTTGGAAGTTGTCTTTGCCAAGCCCGGAAACAAGTGCGTTATGGCGGTCGAGGACAGTTGCGCTAAGGACAACCATATCGGCATTCAACTTGAGGGTATACTCGCCGCCAGAGCCGCTCTGCGATGGTTGGGATGCCTGTGCCCCAGCAACGAATGGCGCAAGGAACAGGACAAGGAGAGTAATCGAACGCCGGTACGCCACAGGGTTGCTCTCTGAGATTCGCATTTGAGTGTTGAGGACCTTTGGGTGCTGCCCGCACGTTTCTCCTTGTCCTAGTGCTTTTCCCCCGGCTGCGGTCATCACTTTACTCTTTCCAGTCGTTGAAGACGACTTGAAGTGGCCGCCTTTGAAGTCAGCGCATACGACCGAATCGAGAAGGGAAGCGATACTTGCGTATCGCCTCCCTTCACCGAGCGTTCCAAGGAACCTCCGATCAATTCCACCCTGGACAACCAGAACTCCCTCGGGGGCTAAAGCCCCGTTGATTTTGCGTCGCTTACGGCACGACTAAAGTCGTGCCCTTTCAAAACGGCGACTTAATCAGAGGTTCCCAGACTAACTTGGGAGTTTTGTAACCCACTCCTCGATCAAGTTATGCAGAGCGCTTCAAGACGACCGATACAACAAATACGCCGCTCAATGAAAGCAGCCCAAGCAACCCAATCAGCGGAAGATAACTGGCTGTCTTGGGCAGAGACGCAACCTGCTCGGGCTCCGGTGTGGCAACAGGAGCTGGAGCAGCAACAACCACGGCCGTATCGACCGTTTCTCCATTCGGGTTAACTGCCTCAAGCGGCGCGGTCTTCAAAACTTCGACGGGCGCAGCCTCCATCACAGTGGGGGTCGACAGTACAGCCTCGTTTGTCTCCTTGGCCAGTTCAATAGCCCTCGGTCTTTCATAGACAAACTGCTCACCGTAGTGTTGTCCGGAGTAGAACCATGCCTTCAATGCCTCTGGCTCCCCAGCGGGCCGTTCACTAAAGGTCAGGATCGATTTTCCGGAAGCATGTGGCCGGTGGTTGGTGACGGTGAGAAGCGTGGTCAATAGCTTGGTCTCATCCTGATTGAATATTTGAACGATGTGGCGGTCGATGGGTGAATCGAGCAGCTTGAAAACATATGTGCCCGCCGGCAGGAGATGTTGGCCCACGCCCGGGACTTCGATCGGCTGGGTGAAGGTAAAGGTTGTTTTCAGGTCTGAATTGTCGGCCTTTGCTTTCGGAGCGACGAGGACACAGGCTGCGGTAAGGCACAGCCCTATTCCTATTCTATTGAGCAGTTTCATTTGTCTCCGCTTTTCTCTCCGACTCACTGGCACGGCGGTTATTATGCAACCTCTTTATGTTGTCGGGTTCATTAGAGATCACAGACCGGAAAATCCGGCACCCTAGGGGTCCGTGGCGTGTCATTCAAGAGTCAGTGTCACGCATTCACAATGTGATAGCTGGCTAATATTGACCGCGGCATGGTTTCGGCTCGCTTTATCGGCGGCGTAGCAAGCGTGGCGATTGGAGAACACTCAGGCACTTAGCGATTCTGTGGACTGTGATTGCTGTTGGAGCGTTCTTGTCGAACGCATTCGCCCTTATCCACTTGCATCTCGCGTGCCAGCCAACAGTCAGAAGACCTTAGGGTGGGATGCCCAGCGGAAAGGCCGGAGAGCGGCGGAACGTTTTTGGCGAGTTGGCCCCCGCTGCGCGGGGTTGGCAGGTTGGCGGCTCAGGCGTTGGACGCAAATTCACGCCCACTCGGGTCGGCATCGGCGGTAGTTGACCTACATTAAGCCCCTGTCAGGGAGATTTTCCGGATCGCGGAGGGGGTCTTCAGACGGCGGACCAGACATCCGGCGAGATGGTGACTACGGCGCATCCCAGCGCGTAGTTGAACCAAAGATGCTCGGTGGTGGGGGTTGCGAAGAAGCCTTCCAGATTTTGCCGGCGGACCACTTCGGTCACGAAGGCGCGGGGGCCATAGAAGAGCGTGAAAAAGCTGTCCCAATCCACCGTGAACAGGAATGACGCGTCGGGAGCGACCAGGCTTCCGCGGGCTGGAAAGGAATCCTGGCGGCTCGCGAGCTTCGCTACATCGAGCCGTTGGATGGGATCGACGGCGGGAAACTCAGGCACGAAGATCAACTCCTGCTGGCCCGCGACTTCAAACGCATTGAGGAAGTCCGTTTGCAGCAATGGCTCGAATCGGCCTTCGGTGGGCATCCAGGTCGATCCGGATTGGAGAAACGCCTGGAGCGCATCGCGGGCGGGATAGTCGCATAGTTCCGCGCCGAGCGATCCGATGGAGGTCAACAACGCCTGACTGAGTCTGGAGCATGAGTTGAGTTCTGTTCGCGCGGCAACGCCGGCCCAGCCGCACTTTGCGCCATGGGCGGCAATTTGCTCGTCCGTCGGGTAATGCTTTGTCGCCTTCCAGGCCAGGTCTTCCGGGACGCTCACAAACGGGTGAAGCATGACGTAAACGGATTCGAAAGCGCAGCCGTAGGCGTCGGCAAGCGGGGCATCGCAGGGCGGGTAGGTGTAGCCTTCGTACTTCACGCCGCAAGGATAGCAAAATCGGTTTTCGTAGTCTGTGACGGCGGCGGCCTCTCGCGGAGTGAGAGGATGTTGTTGAGGCCAGGCAAGAACAGTGGCGTGCGGAAGACAGCAGGAGGTCGACAGGCGATGTGCCGGAATATCAAGATGCTTTTCAACTTCGATCCGCCGGTGACGGACGAGGAGATTCGAGCGGCGAGCTTGCAGTTTGTGCGTAAGGTGAGCGGGTTTACCAAGCCATCGAAGGCCAACGAAGCTGCGTTTGCAGCGGCTGTGGATGAGGTTGCCGCAGTGTCGTCGCGGCTGCTGAGCGCGCTGGAAACCAATGCTCCGCCGCGCAGCCGCGAAGAAGAAGCGGCCAAGGCAAAGGCGCGCAATGCGGAGCGATTTGGCGAGGGGAGACGCGCGGGATGAAAGAGATTGTCGCTGTGATCTTTGGATTGGGGCTGGGCTGCAACGCGCTGCTGTTTGTGCCGCAGGTGCTGGCCGTCTGGCGCAAGAAGAGCGATGAGGGCATCTCGCTGATCACCTTTGGCGGGTTCAGCGTGCTGCAAGCGATTGGGATTGTGCATGGCGTGTTTCAGCGGGATTTATCGCTGATCCTGGGGATGGCCGCGAGTTTGCTGACGTGCGGGTCGGTGACGGGGCTGACAATTTTTTACCGGGTGAGGCGGATGCGGGCGGGCGCAGCCTCACATTGAGAATGGGCGCCCCACCCTCGCAACGTCTTTGTTTTTGCGGCTAGGGTGGGATACCTCAACCCACCCTCGCAACGTACGAAATCACTCGGTGAAAGATCTGGAGCCTCAACCGTTCTGCGGCGCCGGGCGTTCGCGGATCACCATCCAGGATATTCCAAACTTGTCGCGCAACATGCTGAAGCGGTGAGCGAAAAACGTCTCTCCCATCGGCATGAAGACTTCCCCGCCTTCTGAGAGCACCGCATGAATGCGCTCTGCCTCTTCGATGCTATCGACGTTGAGACAGATATGCGCGCCAACCATCGGCTGAACCCGCTCCGGAGGGCCGTCGCTTGCCATCAGCGTTGCGTCGCCCAGAACAATGCGGGCGTGGAGAACACTGTCTTCCATGCCCGGCGGGAAGTTTTTCGGCTCCGGCATCTCGCCATAGGTCATCCTCATCAGGATCTTGCCGCCAAGATGCTGCTCATAGAAGCGAAGGGCCTCTGCGCAATTGCCGCCAAAGTTCAAATAGGTGTTTACTTTCATCGTCTTGTGCCTCCATTTGGGGATTAAACTCGCGTTGTACAGACGGGCCGCATACCAAAGTCGATGTGCCTTGGCAGGATCACAGGATTCGAGGGAAGGTTCCGTTGTCGTTCGCTAACCTGGCGCACGGCAGGGCATTTGAGAGAGGTTATCCGGCCTCGAAGAGATACTATTCATCTCTCTGGGTATTGCGCAACCGCCAGCATGACGAGATTTGTTACCCAATCCCGCCCTCCCGCATCTCATCCACTATGAGTATTGAAAAAGCAACCTTCGGCGCTGGCTGCTTCTGGGGCGTCGAAGCCGCCTTTGCCGGGATCCCCGGCGTCACGGCTACCGCTGTTGGCTATGAGGGCGGTCAGCTCGACCGGCCCAGCTACAGAGACGTCTGCACCGACACAACCGGCCACGCCGAGGTTGTCGAGCTCGACTTCGATCCCGCGCGGGTCAGCTTCGAGCAGCTCCTCGACGCCTTTTTTGCCCTTCATGACCCCACCACCCTCAACCGCCAGGGTCCGGACTGGGGAGCGCAGTACCGGTCGGCCATCTTCTTTCACTCACCGGAGCAGGAGGCGCAGGCTGGCGCCAAGATCGAGCAACTCACCGCCGAAGGCCGCTTCAAGCCCAAGCGCATTGTCACCAAAGTCGAGCCCGCCCAGACCTTCTGGCGCGCAGAGGAGTACCACCAGCGCTATCTTGAAAAGCGTGGCCAGGCAAGCTGCCACATTTGAAAGGCAGGGAACAGGGAACAGGGAATAGGGAACAGGGAATAGGGAACAGGGAACAGAGATCAGAAGACGCCCTCAAAGGCTCACCCTATTGTTCCTATTCCGCCGGAACCTGAGGGGCGTCATTCTTTGCGCCCGGCTCGTCGATCCAGAGGCAGACGATCCACCACACCAGCACGGCAACATAGATCACGCTGTTGGCGTTGACCAGGTTGTCTCTCATGCTCAACAGGTGGTCCAATTCCGCCTGGTTGTGCGGCGCAGCCATCTTCGCCATCCGCTCCAGCGCGATCAGCAGGCCCAGTTGCCCAATCGCCGCGGTCGATAGCCCGATCACAACCCGCTGCGTATGGCTCCGCCATCCCGCCTTGTACCGGCGTCCAAACAGGATCACCGCCAGGCCCAGCCCCAATGTCAGCATCAAAACCAGCAAGTCGGTTTTCTGCGCAACAAGTTGCATCAGCCGCAGCGCCGCCAGGTGCGAGTCGGCGGTCAGCGTCTTCCATGCCGGCCAAGGTCCCCAAACGGCCAGCACCGCGCCCGCCACGGCCAGCAGCCCAACGCTGTTCACAATCCACAGTTGGCGCTGTAAGCCGCCAAACGCCCGACGGGCCATTTCCACCACCACCAGCAGCCCAACCAGCGCTATTGCATCCGCCATCGTGATAAAAATGGCATTCATCGTCAGCGGGGGCATCTTGCCAAACAGCAGCCTGCTGGCAAGCAGCCGCAGGGCCACCAGCACAATGCTCGCAGTAAACCACGGAAAGCGCCGCGCCCGGTCCCGTCCCAGCAGAACCACCAGCAGAACCAGCAGAGCCGCAAACGTCAGCGTCCAGACAGTCTGAACGGTCGTAAATCCAAAATTGAAGTGCATGTCCGCTCTTCCCAACCTTGTCCGGCTCGCGCGGATGCTTCGGCGCAAGCCCTCTTCATTCTAATTGCCTGTAGAGGCTATCGTTTTGTGAACGGATTGCAGCGGTCCGCCGGCACCCCGGCCAACCAGCCCAAACATTCGACCCCGTGCCCGATCCATAAAAGGACTGCGTCGAGATCCTACGGTCTTCGGGATCCTTACCCCCGCGGCTTGGTCGCCCTCAGCTCAGCCACAATCACAGCCGCCGCTTCCCGCGCCTGGTCAGCCTGATCGGGCGGGAAGCTGATTGCCCCCACGCGGGCATGGCCGCCGCCGCCGTAGCGCTCGCATACCTGCGCCAGGTTCACCATGGTCGCCGGATCGGTTTTGGTCCAGGGATTCGAGCCGACGGAAACCTTGGTGCGGAAGCTGGACTTCGACAGTCCGATGGAATAAGTAGCCTGCGGGTGCAGGTAGTAGGGGATGAACTTGTTGTATCCCTCCAGCGGCTGGTCGGTAATGTCGAAGAAGATGGTGCCGTCGCGCTCTTCGCTGCGGTCGCGAATCAATTCGATCGCCTGCTGGTGGCGCTCCAGCAGCGGAGGCAGCAAATCCGCCACAAAGGGCTGGCTGAGCACCTCGGCCAGCGGCATCTCGGTGAGCAGCGGAATAAGCCGCGGAATGAACTCCGGGTCCTGTGTAGACTCGATAATCAGCGTCAGCTTCATGGCCGGGGCGGCCATCTCGACAGCCGACTCGGCGCTCTCATAGAGCGCGCCGTCCACAATGTTGGCCCAGTGGATCAGCTCGGCGACCGGAGCGGTGTCAAAGCCGAAGCGCGTCGAGGCTATGTGCGCCAGAAAGCCGGTGCACGAGGTGTAATCGGGGTCGAAGAACTTGCGCGCGCCGCAGTCCGGGTCGCGCTGGCAGTCGAGAAAGCTCTGCTGATCCTGAGGCGTAAGAAATGCCGACTGGTGGTGATCGAACCACCAGGTGATCCTGGGCGAAGACGAGTACTTGAAGTCGACGATGGCGTTCTGGTCGCCGGTAAACTCGCTCTCGTCAAAGAGCGCGCCGGCGCGATGCACCAGGCCGCGATACTCATAGCTGGCGCCGGCGGCGATGCGCTCACGATGGAAGCGCGTGAACAACGAGGCTGAGCAAGCTCCGTCAAAGCATTTGTCGTGATAGAAGACGCGAACCCGCAAACCTTGAACTCCCCTACGCAGAAAAATGGAATAACTTGAACTGTTAAGCATCAAGGGCTTGGCTCGTTGTGTCAAGGCGGAGCGGCTTTTTCGCCAGATCCGGCAGGCGCAACTGTTCGATTGCGGACGGCTGAATTCAATTCTGAACATGGGGAATGCGTCTTGTTAAGAACCCGCTAAACCTAAGCTATTTGCAATCAACGTCGCACCGGCGGTGCGGTTTGGCAGCAAGAATGCACTCTCCATGGTCGGGCTCTCATGCCAAATCATCGAGAGAACCGGGGGATTTCGATGCACAACCTGCTCCAGGATCTGCGTTACGCCGTGCGCCAGTTGCGGCTGTCGCCGGGTTTCACGATCGCCGCTGTGCTCACTCTGGCCATTGGCATCGGCACCAATACGGCCGGCTTCAGCATGATGGATGCGGTGGTCTTTCGTCCCCTGGCGGTCCCGGATTTGAAGCACGTGGTTGTTGTCTACGAGCAGAAGAATCATGGCGATAACCAGCGTGTCGCGCTGGCAAACTTCGCTGACTGGCAGCGCCAAAGCCGCTCGTTTGAGGAACTGGCTGCGTATGGTGACTCTCACATGAGTTTGACCGGGACCGACGGCGCTTCGCAGGTATCGGCAGTGAATGTTTCGCCCTCCTTCTTCAGCGTAATGCGGACCAGTGCCCTTCAGGGCAGAGTCTTTCACCAAAGTGAGACGCAACCGGGCCGCAACAGCGTGGTTGTGTTGAGCTACGCTTTCTGGAAATCGCATTTTGAGGCCGATCCGAATGCTGTTGGGCGCACGATCGAGCTGGATCAGCACACCTACAACGTAATCGGCGTGATGTCCAAGGCCATGCAATATCCTTCCACGGCTGACCTTTACCTGCCTTTGGCGCCAACGGACGCGCAACTTGCCAATCGCACCACTCACGATTTTTCCGTGGTGGGCCGGTTGCGCCAGGGAGTAACGCCTGGCCAGGCACAGGCCGATCTGAATACCCTCGCTGGGCACCTGGCGAACGATTGTCCCGACACAAACCTGGGCTGGCAAGTAAAAGTGTCTACACTGTTGGCCGACATCAACGGCGAGTACACGCCTCTCTACTTCAACCTGATGCAGGGAGCTACGCTTTTTCTCCTGCTGGTAGTCTGTGCCAATATCGCCAATCTGCAATTTGCGCGCGGCATCGCGCGGCGTCCAGAGATTGCCATGCGCATCGCCCTTGGAGCAGGGCGCGGGCGGCTGATGCGGCAGTTGCTCACGGAGAGCATTCTGCTGGGGCTCGTCGGTGGGGCGGGCGGTCTCCTTTTTGCCGCAGTCGACATGCGCATCAACGAGGTCACCATGCCGGAGCGGGTGGCCCGCTTCATGGCCGGCTGGTCAAACATCTCATTGAACGGCCGCACACTGGCATTCTCACTGCTGCTCGCTCTTGTGGCCGGCGTTGTATCGGGATTTGCACCGGCGCTGGAAGCCCTGCGCGTCAATCTGGCAGACCAGCTCAAGTCTGGCTCGCGGTCTGTAGTGGGCGCGGGCCGCAGCCACAAACTCAGGAATATTTTGGCGGTTGCACAGATCGCGCTGGCGGTGTCGCTGGTGGTTGGCGCGGCGCTTATGTGCAAGGGCATGATGGGAATGCTGCACCAGAACGACGCATACAACCCTGCGCGCACGCTAACATTCAATGTGCACCTGCCGGCAGCGCGCTACGACACACCGCAGAACCGGGCTGCCTGGTATAGCGAGAGCCTGGAACGGCTGCGCGCACTGCCGGGAGTGGAACATGCCGAGGTGACCGGCGCGCTGCCCCACAGCGATGCAGCCTGGGATGACGATGCGCAAATTGAGAATCGCCCGCTGGCTCCAGGCCAGTCTCGAATAGCGCTGCGGCTCCCGGTGAGCACAGGCTATTTTGACGCGTTCCATGTTTCGCTTCTCTCGGGACGCCTGTTCGCCACTGGCGACGACTTGCGCTCGCAACCTGTGGCCGTGATCAGCCGGTCGTTTGCGTCGCGGTACTTCCCCGGCGAGAATCCGGTGGGCAAACACATCCGCATGGGCACGGCAGGCAATCAGACCCCGTGGCTGACCGTTGTCGGGGTTGTCGAAGAGGTCACATACTCCTTGTGGCTGAGGGAGCGGCCTGCCGCCGTCTACATGGATGTTGCACAATTTCCGCCCGACGGCATTACTTATGCGATCACGGTGGGCGGCGATCCGCTGGCCGTTGCGCCGGCGGCCCGCAAAGCGCTTGCAGCGCTGGACCCCGCACTGCCGCTGAATCTCGTGGAGAGCTACGTGCAGTCCACGAACGAAAAGCTTACAGGCATGTTTTATGTGGCGGCGCTGCTGGGATTTGACGCGCTGGTCGCGCTGCTGCTTGCGGCCATCGGCATCTTCGCTGTGATGGCCAACCTGGTGGGCGAGCGAACCCGCGAAATCGGCGTGCGGCTGGCGATGGGCGCCCGGCGCGAAGACATCCTGAAGATGATTCTGAGTCGCGCGGGATGGCTCACAGGCATCGGCGTGTGCACGGGTCTGCTGCTAGCCCTCGGCCTGGCGCATGGAGTGGCTAACCTGCTCTACGAGGTGAGCCCAAACGACCCCCTGGTCTTTGGGGCTATCTCACTGTCCGTTGTTGTCATCGCCATGCTGACAAGCTGGCTTCCCGCGCAGCGCGCGGCGCGCATCGACCCTATCGTAGCCCTGCGCGACCAGTAGAAGGGAACGCAACTGGCCGCGTGGCTGGAACCCGCGAGATCCCCGTCTCCGGCACTCCGTATCTCGTCCCCTATCGAGTGGTCGAAAAAATGATCCATGTACTCGCTATCCTCCACGGAGCACAGGAGTGGCCCGAAGCATTCTAGCCGCGGAACTGCCCAAACGGGGACTGAGTAGAGTATCTTTCCATAAGCACAATTCTGCTCAAGCAAAGCTGCTTCTGTTGCAATGAGGCTTCATGAATCCGATTGAGAATCCCCTGGAGAATCGAATAGCCCCGGAGATTCAACCCGCACTCAGGGAAACGCCAACCAGCGTGCCAGCAACCGAACCATTTGCCGCCCCCGCGCCAGACTTCGAGGAGTATCGCGGCCTGCACTGGGTCTTCATCGGCGGGCACGGGCTGCGCGCCGGCTGGTCGGTGCTGATTGCTTATATCCTGTACCGGATTCTTGTCCCAATCCTGGGGGCAGTGGCAATCGAGCTTGACCCCGCGATCGCAAGATCCGATTTTTCGCCCACTGTGGTGCTCATCGGAGAGCTGATTCCGCTCCTGTCGATCCTGGGGGCGGGCGCGCTTGTCGCCCTCATTGAGCGCCGCCGCATCCTGGACTACAACCTGACTGGGCCCCGGCGCCTTGTTCATTTTTTGGGCGGTCTGGCAGCGGGGTTCGCGGCTCTCTCCGCGCTGATCGGCGGGCTGGCCTGGGGTGGCTGGCTGCATTATGGACCCGTTGCTCTTTCCGGTCCTGCGATCTTCAAGTTCGGCGTCTTATGGGCTGGCGCCTTTCTGCTGGTTGGCTTCTTTGAAGAGGGAACCTTCCGCTGCTATCTCCAGTTCACCCTCACCCGCGGCATCAACTTCTGGTGGGCGTTAAGCATCGTCGCTCTCACCTGCATGTACCTGGCGCTGACGGCCAAAGGCAACGGCGTTTGGGGCGTCTATGCCGTCGCCCTGCTGGGACTACCTCCCTGTCTCCTGCTGCATATGAAGAAGGCTCCGGGGGCAGCTTTCTGGCAAGCGGCCTGGGTTACTTCGACGCTCTTCGGCTACATTCACACCGGCAACAACGGCGAGAACTGGATCGGCATCTTTGCCGCTGCGGCCATCGGATTCGTCTTCTGCGTCAGTGTGCGGGTTACCGGCTCGGCCTGGTGGGCCATCGGCTGCCATGCCGCCTGGGACTGGGCCGAGACCTACTTCTATGGCGCAGCCGACAGCGGCAACGTGGCGACCGGCCACTATCTGACCACCACACCGGCGGGCAATGCGCTGTGGAGCGGCGGCACAGACGGCCCCGAGGGCAGCCTGCTTGTCCTGGGGATCATTCTTCTGCTGCTGGCAGCGCTGCTCGCGATCTGTGGCCGCGGTAAGCCGGCGGCCATGACCACCCAGACAGGGGAACTGGCCGCAGGATAAACCCATGCGTCTCTGGCTCAACCGCACCGGCGAAGTCTCTCTGCGCGAGCAGTTGGTTACTCAGGTTGTGCTCGCCATCCTGTGCAAAGAGCTGCTCCCGGAACAGCGGCTGCCCAGCACCCGCGAGCTGGCGCGCAGGTTCGGCATCCACCCCAACACGGCCAGCGCCGCCTATCGCGAACTCGAGCACGACGGCTGGCTCGAGTTCCGCCAGGGCAGCGGCGTCTTTGTGCGCGCCACACGGCCCTCTGCCCCGCTCTTGCCCGAGGTTGCCGTCGATCAGCTCATAGGCGAGTTGGTTGCGCAAGCGCGCAAGCTGGGCGTGCCAAACGCCCTCGTCCGGGAGCGTCTGCACCGGTGGCTCTCCATCGAGCCGCCCTCCCGCTGGCTGGTCATTGAGCCCGACCCGGAACTGCGCCGCATCGTCATTCATGAGTTGTCGCAGGCGCTGGCGCTGCCCATCGCGGGCTGCGCCCCCGAGGAGTGCGCAGAGCCCGGCACGCTGGATGGCTCGATGCCCGTGGTTCTGCCCAGCAAAGCGCCGGCGGTGCGCAAGCTGCTGCCCGCCGGCGCCGAGCTGACCGTCCTCCAGGTGCATCCCGTGGCGCCTGAGCTTCAGGCCTACCTCAAGCGTTACCTGCCCGAGCACAGCGGCGAACTGATCGGCATCGCCTCGCGGTGGCCGGAGTTCCAGCGTATCGGGCGCACCATGCTGATCGCCGCCGGACTCACTCCGGAAAGCCTGCTGGTGCGCGACGCGACACAGCCCGGCTGGAAGCGCGGCCTGGAGGCTACCTCCGGGGTTGCCTGCGACGCGGTGACTGCATGTGAACTGCCCTCAGGCGTCTTCCCCATGCGCTTCAGCCTCTTCGACGCGGCCTCGATTGCGCCTCTTCTTGAGATGGAAGCCACCCTCTCTGGAGACAGCTTCGACGCCTCAACCTCGAACCCAGCATTGTGACACTTACGAAAGTGTCACAATTGCTCCCCACACCCGCGCGCAACCGCCCTAACATCGGTCCTTGTAAAGCCACCCAAGGAGATTCCGATGAACTATTCGACAATCCAAGCCATTCTGCTTTTCAGTCTCAGCCCGCTGCTCACGGCGCAACAGCCTGCGCAAGTTGCCTCAGCCCTTCCGGCCCCGCAGCCCGCCCAAGCCGTCCAAATCACCGGTTCCATACAACTCACTCAAGCCAAGGAAGAGCCGGTAGAAGAGCATCCGCTCACTGACGCTGAACTTGATCGCGGCCAGATCCTCAAGAAGGCTCGGACCATCTGCATCTTTTCGGATACCGACTTTCTCTCCTCCGCCACCCTCTCCAAGGCTCTGCTGAACCACAAGGACTGGGAGAAGCTGGGCCTGTCGATCGTCGAAAGCCCACGCTACGACAATCCGCGCACCAGCAAGCCGCGTCCTGCCGAGCTGCAACTCCAGATCGACCGGGTCGTTTTCACGCATATCCACACCTACGTCCTCACGGACAGGTCAACGGGCGTCGTTCTCGCTTCTGGCAGGGTCAGAGCCTTCGACGGAGTGGTTGCCTCCGGCCCCATGGCCGAGCAGATCGTAAGGGTACTTGCGGCAGCCCGCCTCCCTGCGAGCCCAGCAGGCAGCGATCGAGGACTATGAGTGCGTGCCAGTCTCCTGAGTCCTTCATCGAACTTCCGATTCAGGACACCCGAGCAAACAAGTAGTTCGAGAGAGGAATTGTCATGATGCAAAAACTACTTCCATCCCTCATCTGCTATCTTCTGTGCCCGCTCCTGGTTGCCCAGTCGGTCGCCGCAGAGGCACAGCAGCAAACCGCCGAGCCGGCTGCCTCGGAGGCGGTCCACATGCTGCCGATGCCTGCCACCTTGGACTATGTCAAGGGCAGGAAGATTCAGCTGGTCGCACAAGAGCCGGTTTCCATCGAGGCGGCAATGACCGGCGCTCCATTCCAGTTGGTTGTGGACCGCGATGTCGTGGTTGATGGTGTCACTGTCATCCACTCGAAGACACCTGTGACCGCAATGATCGTGAAGGTAAACCGCGGTTCCTATGAAAGAGGCCGGAGCGGTCACCTCGATCTGCGCCTGAGCGACTCAGGCGGCGGAAGGCCGGTCGTGGTACGTCTCGGCGGCATCCCTCCCGAGCCTGTCTACCATGTGGCTGCGGACAATCCCTGGACCGGGATAGGCGAACAATTGGAACGAACTTTTCTAGTGACTGGAATAGTGATCGGCACCATCTTCTTGCTTGTCGTTTTGGCAGCAGTCATCTGATCGACGCGCGCTAAGCGGAGCACGCGACACTCCCAAACGCTGCTAAGGAATGCGCATTCTGGTGGTCATGAGAGGAATTCCGATGATTCCCCTCCTACGTCAAACCGACCTCTGCGTAATTCCTCGCCCGCCGCCGTGGATCGGACAGTGAAAGTGATCGGTGGGATTGCGGCGTTATCCTTGAGTTGACCAATGCCCATCGATGACGCTTTAGACCGAACGCCCGAACCCTCTGCCGCAGCCGCGCCCCGCAAATGCCGCAAGGGGCGCTGGCTACGGATTCTGAGCTGGTCCGCCGCTAGCCTGCTGATGCTCGTGTTGCTGGCGGCTGCGGCTGGCGTGCTCTGGCTTCGTTCGGCAGAAAAGGCAGCGCTGCCGGTGCTGGACGGCGATCTGCATCTTGCGGGACTCTCCGCGCCGGTGACTGTCCGCCGCGATGCCCACGGCGTGCCCCACATTGAAGCAGCCACGCAGGACGACCTCTTTGTTGCCCAGGGCTATGTGACCGCGCAGGACCGCCTCTGGCAAATGGACCTCTACCGGCGCAACGGCAACGGCGAATTGGCCGAGATTTTCGGCCCTTCGCAACTCAGGCATGACCGAGCCCAGCGCGTCCTCCAGTTTCGTAATACGGCCCGGCGCATCTATGCGAACCTGCCATGGGCCGACCGCGCCCGCCTCGACGACTATGCACGGGGGGTCAACCTCTTTATCGCGCAGCACCAGGATTCGCTTCCAGCCGAGTTCAAGCTGCTCCACTATCGCCCCCAGCCCTGGAGCGGCGTGGACTCCATCAGCATCGGGCTGATGCTCGAAATACTGGATGACCATTGGACAACGAAGCTCGCGCGGGAAAGAATAGCCTCCGATCTGCAAAACCCCAAGCTCGAAGCCGATCTCTACCCGGTCGGCTCGTGGCGCGATCATCCGCCGACAGGTGTGCAGCTCGATCTGAGCCAGCCTCATCCCGAGCCGCCCGCCAGCAAAGACTCCGACGATGACGACGACAACGACAACTCCCAGGCCAGCACCGCGCCGGCTCCGGAAGCAGCGGATGCCTTGAAAGGGCACGGCTTTAGCCGCAGCAGGTATCAGTATAGTGAAACGGAGATTCCCTCCGGGGCTAAAGCCCACATTGATCCAGTCGGCTCTATGCGGGGGTTAAAACCCCCGCCTCCCTCCGCGCGACGTTTTTCCGCAGGGGCTAAAGCCCATGTTGACTTTGCGGCATTTACGGCACGACTAAAGTCGTGCCCTTTCAAAACCAGTGAATCCAATGCCGGTGAAGACATCAGCTCGTTGCGAGCACTCCTAGGCCTGCCCGCCTGCGCAGGCTGCGCGCCCGGCTCGAACAACTGGGTCATCGCCGGGCGCCACACCGCCAGTGGCAAGCCGCTGCTCTCGAACGACATGCACCTGACCCTCACCGAGCCCAACCTCTGGTACATGGCCGACCTGAGCGCGCCCGACTATCACGCCGCCGGGGTCACGCTGGTGGGAATGCCGTTTGTGATCGCCGGCCACAATGAGCACGTAGCCTGGGGCTTTACGGCGCTCTACGCCGATGTGCAGGACCTCTACATCGAGAAACTCGACGGCAAGGGTAATTATGAGGACAACGACGCTCAATGGAAGCCGCTGGCCGTGGACCACGAAGTCATCCATGTGCGCGGCGGCAAGGATGTCGAATTCGATGTGCAGTCCACGGAACACGGGCCGCTGCTGAATCCGATGTTCACAAAAGAGACGCGGCCAATCTCCCTCAAGTGGAACCTCTACGACCCGGCGCTTAGCGGGCCGCCCCTTTACCAAATGAACACCGCGTCCAACTGGGCGGAGTTTTCGACCGCTTTGAGTACCTGGTCCTGGCCCACGCAGAATGTTGTTTACTCCGACGACCAGGGACACATTGCATATCAGGCTGTCGGCAAGGTTCCAATGCGAGGACCATTCGGTCAGTCGGTCTTTGCCAAACCGCTCCCACACGACAGACTGGATCTTCGCTTTGAGTGGGGGGACTTCTTCAAAGGACAGACCTACATCCCCTTCGACTCGATGCCCAACGCCTTCGATCCGCCCTCGGGCTTTCTGGCCACCGCCAACTCCCGCGTAACCACCGACAAGTCCCCGTATCCGCTCACGGATGAGTGGCTCGACCCCTACCGCGCCGAACGCATCTACAAAATGCTGCAAGGCCGCGACCAGCTCAAGCCCGCCGACATGCTTGCCGTCCAGACCGATGTGTATAGCGAGGTTGACCAGGAGCTGGGCCATCGCTTCGCCTACGCCATCGACCACACGGACGGCGTTGACGCCCGGCTGCGCAAGGCCGCCGATCTGATGCGCAGTTGGGATGGCCGCCTGACCACCGATTCGGCGGCTGCATCGCTGGTAACCCAGGCCCGCTACGCGTTTTGGCCGCTGATTCTCGAGCCCAAGCTGGGCAAGGATGCCGCCGACTATCGCTGGTCCGAATCCAACTTCGCCGAGGAAGAGATCATCATGCATGCCAGCCCCGACTGGCTTCCGCCGGCTTACAAGAACTGGGATGCTCTGCTGACCGATGCCGTCCGCAAGGGCATGGAAAGCGGCAAAGCGCCGGCCGATGTGGCCCAATGGACCTATGGAAGCTGGCACGTGGTCGATATCGAGCACCCGCTGGCGGCGTTTCTGCCCCTCATAGGCCGCGTCGCCGGAACCGGCCGGCAGCCTCTGAGCGGCGACACTACTACCGTCAAGCAGGTGGGTCGCGACTTCGGCCCCTCCCAGCGCTTCACCATGGATTGGAGCAACATCGACGGTTCGACGGAAGACATCGTCCTGGGCGAGAGCGGCAACCCGTTCAGCCCGTACTTCCGCGATCAGTGGGCTGACTATTACGGGGGGACGACATTTCCATTGCCTTTCACATCGTCTGCGGTGGCCGGCCAAACCAGGCACACGCTTCGCCTGCTGCCATGAAAAGCGTTTTGTTCCATCATCGCCGCAATCCGAGGTGTTTGGAGCGATCCGAGAAAGCCGCGGTTTGCACTTTTGCGCACCGCCGGGAGGTTACGAAAGGAGGGTAGTCCTCCACCTTCGACGCAGTACCAGACAGCCTAAAGTGGGATTTTCATCAAGCGAGGAACATGGCATTTTATTCACATAGAGCCGAGAGTCGGGTGCCGCAGGTCTCGCCCAAGAGACCTGAGGCACCCGCAGGCCGAACCCGCTGGCGCGGCCCCGCTCTTATCCTTCTGGCAGCAACCCTGGCAACATCTCCTCAGTTCTTCCGCGGCAATTCCTGCGGCCACGACTTCGACTTTCATCTTGTTTCATGGCTCGATTGCCTGCATAGCTGGCGGCAGGGAATTCCGTATCCGCATTGGGCGCCAAGCGCAAACTTCGGCGCAGGCGAGCCTCGATTTGTCTTTTATCCCCCGCTGACCTGGATGCTGGGAGCCGCTTTGGGATCGTTCCTGCCCTGGCATTTGGTCCCCATCGCGCTGACCTTTCTGCTGCTGGCCTCCACGGGCCTTGCCACTCGCGCACTGGCCCGGCAGGCTCTCTCTGACGGCGCGGCAACCCTGGCCGGCTGCGCGGCGCTGTTTTCCGGCTACGCGATGTTTTGCGCCTACGAGCGCACCGCCTTTGCCGAGATGACCGGCGGCTTCTGGATACCGATGCTGCTCCTGCTTATCCTTCGTGACAGCACCCCCTCCGCTTCCACCTGGAAGCGCGCGCTCGATGGTTCCACCGCGCCTCTCGCCGTGGTCGTCGCGGGTGCGTGGCTCTCGAACGCCCCGGTCGGCGTGATGGCTTGTTATCTGTTGGCCGCCGTCGCGCTGGCTTCCGCGCGGCTTTTGAAATCCTGGGCGCCGGTGGTGCGCGCCGCCGTGGCTGCCTCCCTCGGAACCTGCCTGTCTGCTTTCTATTTGCTTCCTGCCGCCTGGGAACAGCGTTGGGTCGATATTCGCCAGGCCACGGACGATCCCGGCGAGAGGATCGAAAACAGTTGGCTCTTTGCCCGCCACGCCGACCCGTCTCTCGAACTGCATGACTTCGAGCTGCACCGTGTCTCCCTGATTGCCGCATCCATGCTCGCCGTCGCGCTGGTTGGTTTGCTGATCGCATGGAATCGTGGCAAGCTGCCCGCGCCGCGCCGTTGGTGGCTGCCGCTGGCCTTCATCCCGGTTGCTGTTCTCATTCTTCAGCTCCCAGTGTCTCTGCCGGTTTGGAATCTGCTGCCCAAACTCCGCTTCTTGCAGTTTCCCTGGCGCTGGCTGGTGGTGCTTGAGGCCCCGATGGCAGTCTTCTTCGCGGCAGCCGTGTGGCCTGCCGCTTCGGCTCGCCGCTGGCAACGCCTGGCCGTTGGGGCGGCTTGCGTTGCTCTCTTTTTGGCGTCCGCGGCCATTGCGGCGCAAGCCTTCTTCCAGCCATGCGACGACGAAGATGCTGTAGCCCCCATGCTGGCCACCTACCAATCCGGCGTGGGTGTGGCAGGAACCGACGAATACGAGCCTCCCGGCGCTGACAATGCCTTGCTTGCTTCTGGCCTGCCCGCCGCCTGCCTGGTCAACGACCCCTCCATCGTCCTGGGCAAGAGCACCGGCGAGCCCGATGCCGTTGCAACCTGGCAGGCAGCGCAAGGCAGTTGCGAAGAGACCTTTGCCGCATCGCCAACCGGCGCAAAGAATCGTGCCGAGCTATTTGCGGTCAGGGCGGATACAGGCCACTCCGGCTACCTGATTCTGCGCCTGCGCAACTATCCTGCATGGCGCGTGCTGGTCAATGGGCGGCCCATCGCCGACCTGCCCCAGCGCGACGACGGCCTGATGGCGGTGCCCGTCCCGAAAGGCACCGCGGACCTGACCATCGACTGGGTCGCCACTCCCGACGTAATCGCGGGCCGCTGGCTGAGCGGCTTCGCCCTGCTCTTGCTCACAGCTCTATGTTTACTTGAGCGAAAGCTCAACCAGCCTCGTTTATCATGAGACCAATGCCTGTCGACGTAAGTTTATTGAAAAATGAAGCCACGGAGCTGACCGACCACGCGCTCGAGGAACTCCTTCCCAGCGTAGAGACCGTCCCTGCGTCGATTCATGCCGCCATGCGCCACTCCGTCTTCGCGGGGGGCAAGCGCCTGCGGCCGTTGCTGGCATATCAGGCCGCCGCCACCATTGCCGAGGTCGTCCCCCCAGGAATTGCCAGGCTGGGCGCGGCCATTGAGATGCTTCACACTTACTCGCTCATCCACGACGATCTGCCCGCCCTCGACAACGACGACCTGCGCCGCGGCAAGCCCACCTGCCACGTTGCATTCGGCGAAGCCATCGCCATTCTGGCAGGCGACGCCCTGCAAACTCGCGCCTTTGAGGTTCTTGCAGGGCTCGACTCGCCGCCTGCGGCCACCGTCAAGATCATCGGCCTGATCGCCAACGCTGTCGGCACCGTCGAGGGCATGATCGGCGGCCAGGTGCTCGACATCGAGAGCGAACATCTCAAACCCACCGCGGAACTGGTCGAAGCCATCCACCGCGCCAAAACCGGCGCGCTCATCCGGGTAAGCGTTGTTGCCGGCGGAGTCTATGCCGGAGCCACACCCGAAGACGCAGCCCGCCTCGACATATTCGGCCGCAAAGCCGGCCTTGCTTTTCAGATTGTCGATGACGTGCTCGACATGACCGTGGATTCCGCGCAGCTGGGCAAAACCGCCGGCAAGGATCAGGCCACCGAAAAGGCCACGTGGCCGGCTGTCTTTGGCCTCGAGCAGAGCCAGCGCGACGCAACCCAACTCATCAAAGAGGCATTCGCCGCCCTCGCCCCCTATGGCAGCCGCGCCGACGGATTGAAGTCCGTTGCCCGCTACCTTGTCGAGCGGAAGAACTGAGCCATGCTGTCCGAAGCCGACATTTTCACCGCGCTGCGCGACTGCTTCGACCCGGAAGTCAAGCTGAACCTCGTGGATTTGGGTTTGATCTACGCGGTCGCCACCGGTCCCGACCCCGACTCGACACCTGCCTGGCCTCGCCAGTGGGTCAAGGTAACCATGACCCTGACCACCCCGCAGTGCCCGGCCAGCGGACTCATCTTCGAGCAAGTCAACAACCGGCTCGCCTGCATTCAAGACGTCAGCAAGGTCGAGGTCGCCTTGGTCTGGGAGCCAAGGTGGACGCCCCATCGAATCAGCGAAGCGGGCCGTCGCCAGTTGGGAATATAGAGCCTACCTGTTCAGAACCCGCCGCAGCCGCTCACGCTGGGCGGCAAGCTCTTCCACAGTACCCTGCACCTGGCTGAGCAGGCCCTCAACATCGTCGATATATCCGGGCAGCGTGTTCCACCAGGAAAGCACTGTCTCCTGCTGGTCGAGCAGCGCCAGAGTCGCGCCTGTTGCGGCTGCCACCAGCCCCGCCCGGCGTCGGCCCAGCAACAGCATCAATCCCCCTGCAATCAGGGTGCCACCGGCGGCAAGCGCGACCCAATTCGTGCATTCGGTCTCAGTTGCGGGAGACCCCATCTCATATTCGTCCTCTGACATGGATTGCGGGACAACGACCATACTCTCTCCTTCCGTCCCGGACAGCGGCCGTGGGAACGGTGCATCAAGTATCGCCCCAATTCGCGGCGTTGGGAAGCAAATCGCTAGTGCGGCTCATGGCTTCCAGCCGATTTGACCCGTCTCGACACGCTCCTGGGGTCAAGATGGGAACCGATGGGTTCGCATCGGCGACGATTCTCCGCGAGGACGTTGCGGTTCGAGTCCAGGCCTTCCAGTCCCCTCCGCGCATTCCGCGGTCCAAAAAGCGTCATCAGACTGCCGGCGCGCTTGCCTCACGCAGTCGCGCGCTGACCCGCACTCGCAAGCTCTGCGTCAGAACAAACATGATGGCCGCCGCGCTCAGGCAAGGGATCGCCAGGCCGCGCAGCCCCAGTTGATAATTTCCCGTCGCATCCTTCATCAACCCCATCCAATAGGGGCCGGCAAATCCGCCGAATATGGCGATCATATTCATCGCCGCGATTCCCGCAGCGGCAGCGCGGCCGGCCAGGAACTGCATCGGAACCGACAACGCCGGCCCTTGCATTGCGTATGTCGCAATGAAACTCGCCGCCAGCGCGGCAACCATGATCCAGGGCGTACGCGTGATGCTGGCCGTCGCGTAGCCGGCAGCCATCACAATGCAAGGCACGATGCAATGCAGCAGCCGTTCGCCGCTGCGGTCTGAGTGCGCCGCATTCAGCAGCATCGCCACCGCGCCCGCCAAGCCAAAACCCGCAACCAGGAACCCGACATGGGTTACGCTCCAGCCGGTCGCCCCTTGCAGAATGGCCGGAGCCGAGAAGTTATAGGCGTAGCTCGTCATGAGAATGCAGAAGAAGAAAACGCCGATCAGCCATACTTTGGGAGACAGGAGCGCCTGCAATACTCCCGCTTCGTGCCCCAGATGTGCCCGCGCGCTATCGGCCTTGAGCTGGTTTTGCAGCCAGTCCTTCTCCTCTGCGGTCAGCCAGGCGGCGTTTGCCGGGCCATCGGGAAGCAGCCACAGCATGACCACGCTGAACAAGACGGCCGGCAGCCCTTCCAACAGAAACAGCCACTGCCATCCGGCCAGGCCCAGCTTTCCACCCAGTCCCAGCAGCCATCCGGCCAAAGACCCCATCACCACGGAACCAAGCGGCAAGGAGATATAAAACCGGCTCACCGCCCTCGCCCTTCTCTCCATCGGAAACCAAAGGGTCAGGTAAAAGATCACGCCGGGAAAGAACCCGGCCTCAGCCATCCCCAGCAGAAACCGCAGCACATTGAATGTGAAGGGGGTGCGGACGAACAACATGGACATGGCCAGCAAGCCCCATGTAAACATGATGCGCGCCAGCCAGCGCCGCGCCCCAAAGCGCAGCAGCAGCAAGTTGGACGGCACTTCGCACAAGGCATAGCCTATAAAAAACAGCCCGGCGCCAAGCCCATAGACCGAGGCGCTGAAATGCAGATCCCGGTTCATTTGCAGCGAGGCAAAGCTGATGTTGATGCGGTCCATATATGCCAGCCCGTAGCCGATCCCGATCAAGGGCAGCAGCCGCAGGCTTGCCTTGCGCATGGCGGCCTCGCCAACTCGCTTCAAACGCGCGTCTTCCCCAGCATCCTCGGCTAAAGGCAGGCACACCTCGACCGTTCGGGCAGCAGCAGCCATGAACGCTTACCTCAAGTTGTAGTAAGTTCAAGAAACCGGAAGGGGAATGAAGCACCTAAAGCATACCATGGCGGTATATTCCAATCCATGCGCCCGATTCATTGACTCAGTCAATGGCATTTGGATCGTTGCAGGGTGTCGGTCACAGGGCAAGCGCATCTAAACACGTTCCTGTAAGGGAAGCGAAAAGCGCAGAGATAACTATTGAATTCACGCGCTTTGTAACCGGGGCACGCCTTCAAATCTTTCCCTGAGAATGCCGAAAGGGGGTTGCGCACGGGAAGTGGAATCCCGGTAGGCATTCGCCCCAGGAATGCGGCATCGGCCGGCAGTCGGCAAAGGGATGCGGGAAGGTTGGCGTTGGATAAAGCCATTGTTATCTGTTGTTTACTTGGCAAAAAGGCTGAAGCCGCGCCTTTTTACAAGACCGATCACGGAGATTTAGATGCGTTTGTCCTGAGGCGGAAAGCTGGGCTTCGTCACGACACTGTCTCGGCGCGGTACACTGTTCGCCTATGATTCACGACGGCAGGAGCGCCAAACTTCCCTTCGACCCCGACGAGGCGGTGGCGCATCTGCGCGCCAAAGACCCCAAACTGGGCGCGCTCATCGACCGCGCGGGAGCGTTCAAGCTGCGGCTCGATCCGTCGCCATCCCCGTTTGAGTCGCTGCTCGAATCGATCCTCTACCAGCAGTTGCACGCCAAGGCGGCGGCCACCATCCATCGGCGAGTGCGAGAGTACTTTGGCGGCGATCCCGCGCCGCAACTGTTGCTGGATACGCCGGACGAGCCGCTGCGGGCCGCGGGAGTGTCGGGGAACAAGATCAAGGCGCTGCGCGACCTGGCGGCCCGCACTCTGGACGGAACCGTGCCCACCCACAAGGCCATCCTGAAGATGACCGACGCCGAGATCGTGGAACGGCTGACAGCGGTGCGGGGCATTGGGCCGTGGACGGTGGAGATGCTTCTGATCTTCCGCATGGGGCGGCCGGACGTGCTGCCGTCCACCGACTACGGCGTGCGCAAGGGCTTTGCGCTTACATTTCAAAAGGTTCCGAAGGCACGGCCGCTGGAGGCCAGCGATTTGCCCAAACCTGAAGTTCTGCTCAAAAGGGGAAAGTGCTGGGCGCCGTTCCGCTCTGTGGCCAGTTGGTACCTGTGGCGAGCGTGCGATCTGGCCAAGGGCACAGCGCCGGCGGGGCGGTCGGCACTACAATAATCAATATTCAGGCACAGCCGAAGAATTGATAAAAGATGCCGGCGCAGGTTTTGCGAGATTCCGGCACAAGAATGGAAGCTTCATGGGCGTAAGCAATCGATTTGTCTGCATTCACGGTCATTTTTATCAGCCGCCACGCGAGAATCCGTGGCTGGAGACGGTGGAGACGCAGGAGACGGCCGCGCCCTACCACGACTGGAACGAGCGCATCTGCGCGGAGTGCTACGCCACCAACGGCGCGGCGCGCATCCTGAATAATAAAAACCTGATTACGCGCATCGTGAACAACTATGCGCGGGTCAGTTTCAACTTCGGGCCTACGCTGCTGAGTTGGCTCAAGGAAAACGCGCCGCGCACCTATCGCATGATCTTGGACGGCGAACGGCGCAGCCGCAAGAGCTTTGGCGGACACAGCTCGGCGATGGCGCAGGTATACAACCACGTAATCATGCCGCTGGCCAACCGGCGCGACCGCATCACGCAGATTCGCTGGGGCATTGCCGATTATGAGCATCACTATGGCGCGAAGCCCGAGGGCATGTGGCTGGCGGAGACCGCGGCGGACACCGAATCTCTCGAGCTGATGGCGCAGCACGGCATCAAGTTCACTGTATTGGCGCCACACCAGTGCAGGCGCATCCGGCTGCTGAAGGAGGCAGAGGAGAACGGCGGGGCTGTCTGGACCGATACCGCTGACGGGGCGGTGGACACGAAACGGCCCTACCTGGTGCGCTTCGACTCCGGGGTTTCGATTGCGGTGTTCTTTTATGACTCTCCCATCTCGCGGGCGATTGCGTTTGAAGGGCTGCTGAACTCGGGCGAGAGCTTTGCCAATCGGCTCAAAGCTGGATTCAAAGATAGCTCTGAGCCGCAGTTGGTTCACGTGGCCACGGACGGCGAGTCGTACGGCCACCATCACAAGTATGGGGAGATGGCGCTGGCCTACGCGCTGCGCCTGCTTGAAGAGGACAAGACTGTAAAACTGACCAACTACGGCAGCTTTCTTGAGCAGTTTCCGCCGGCATACGAGTGCGAGATTGTTGAAAACACTTCATGGAGCTGCATACACGGGGTAGAGCGCTGGCGCTCCAACTGCGGCTGCAACGGGGGCAAGCCGGGATTTAACCAGCTCTGGCGCGCGCCGCTGCGCAAAGCCCTCGACGAGCTGCGCGACGCGGTTGCCCCGCTGACAGATCAGGAGGGCGCGAATCTCTTCAAAGACGTCTGGGAAGCACGCGATGGCTACATCGATGCCATGCTCGACCAGAGCCCGCAGGGGTTGGACCGATTCTTCCGCAAGTACCAAAGCCACGCGCTCTCGGTGGCAGAGCGGGTACGCGCGCTCGAGCTAATGGAGATGCAGCGCCATGCGCAACTGATGTTTACCAGTTGCGGATGGTTTTTCGACGACATTGCGGGCATCGAAACCGTGCAGATCATCGCGTATGCGGCGCGGGTGCTGCAACTGGCGCGGCAGTTGTTCGGCGTGCAGGCAAGCCTGCTGGAACCGTCGTTTCTCACCCGTCTGGCCGAGGCGCGCTCCAATGAAGCCAGCGCCGGCAATGGCGCACGGCTTTACAAGGAACAGGTCGGCCTGAGGCAGTTGGGCCTTGAGCAAGTAGCGGCCCACTACGCCATCAGCTCGATGTTTTCCTCTTTTGCCGAGGAAACCGACCTGTTCTGCTATCGGGTTTGGCGCGACTCCTGGAACATCTATTCCTCTGGCCGGGGACGGCTGGCTCTGGGCCGGGCCAAGATTGTCAGCGCGGTCACTACTGAGCAGCAGTCCTTTTCATTCGCGGTTCTGCACTTCGGCGACCAGAATATTACCGCCGCGGTCAAGGTATATCGCGCCGCCGACGCCGCCGAGTTCGAGGCGTTTGCCAAAGAGGCTGCCGACAAGGTGCAGCGGGCATATTTTCCTGAGGTGATTCGCCTGCTCGATCGTTTTTACGGCCGTGTGGACTATTCGCTCACCTCGCTGTTTACCGACGAGCAGAGGCGCATTGTGCAGATCATCCTCAACTCGACGCTGTGGGACATCGAGAACTCCTTGACCACGATCTACCATGACCACGCCAGCCTGTTGCACTATCTATCGCAGGCCGGGCTGCCCAAGCCTCCCGCGCTGACATTGGCGGCCGGGTTTGCCGTCAACGCCGGACTGCGCCGCGCCATGGAGTCGGACCCCATCGACGCGGCGCAGTTGCGGTCGTTTCTCTCGCTCGCCAAGTCCGACCAGATTCCGCTGGAGACGGCGACGCTCTCGTACCTTGCCGACCAACGCATGAAGCGCGCCATGATCGAGCTGCAAATGTCGTCGGGATCGCTTGAAATGCTGGAGCGCGCTCTGGTGCTGGCCCGCACCGTCATCGAGTTGCCGTTTGAGCTGAATCTGTGGCAGGCGCAGAACATCTGGTACGAGATCTTGCGCACCGCCAGCTACGGGCTCATCGCGCTGAACAAAGACGACCGCCCGCGCTGGGAAAAAGGCTTCAACGAGCTGGGCAGTTGCCTGTCGATCGATTGCGGAGCCATCAGCGTGCAGGAGCCGGCGGTCACTACGACAGGGGATTAGTACTGAGAGTGCAGAATGCGCATCTGGAGGGAGCAGGGGCATTCATGCCCCTGAAACCAAGCGCCCAAACACCGGGGCCTTTAAGCCCGGATCGATACAACCTGAAGCAAATACATCCGCATTACCAGGCGAGCTGCCACCAGGGCGCCGGTCTTCGATTTGGCCGTGACCCGACCGCAATGCCACAGGTTGGGGTGTCGTTGACAACAAGCTCTTGGATTCGTTCTGAGGGCATTTTCAGCTTCATGCTTCAACGGTTGTTCTCGCGATGCCTCATCGCGTGTTGGGATTGGATTGGCGGGTACCCGAAAGCGGCCTCGGTTTCCACGCCTTCCACATTGCCTCTCACCCCCCGGCCTTATCCTCAGTACAGACCCTCCCGTGAGTGACTTTGCACAAACCGTCAAACAGCAGGCCGACATCGTCAAGGTGATCGAGGGCTACATCCGCCTGCGCAAAGCCGGCGCGCAGAACTACTCCGGCCTTTGCCCGTTTCACAAGGAGAAATCACCGTCATTCTCGGTTCACGCCGTGCGGCAGTTCTACCACTGCTTCGGCTGCCACGAATCGGGCGACGTATTCAGCTTTGTGGCCAAGATTGAAAAGGTCGGTTTCCCTGAAGCCGTGCGCATTGTGGCTCAGAAATGCGGCATTCCGCTGCCCAAGCGCGAATTTTCCTCCCCGGAAGAGGCTGCCGAATCCCGCCAGAGAGCCAAGCTCCTGGAACTCCACGAAACCGCAACCGCCTGGTTCGAGGAGCAGTTGCGCTCGCCCGAGGGGGCAATTGCTCGCGAATACCTTGCTGGCCGAGGCCTCACGCCCGAAGGCATCAAGGCCTTTCGCATCGGTTATGCCCCCGACAGCTTCAACGCCCTGCGCGACCGGCTGCGCCCCATGGCCGACGACGAAACCCTGCGCGCCAGCGGCCTTTTCAGCGCCAAGGAGCAGGGCGACGGCAGCCTGGGCCCCATCTACGACCGCTTCCGCAAGCGCGTCATGTTTCCCATCGCCAACGAGAGTGGCCGCGTGATCGCCTTCACCGCGCGCACGCTCGAGACTGGCGAGAAGGCCGGCGCCAAGTACATCAACTCGCCAGAGACGCCGCTCTATTCCAAGGGCCAGGTGCTCTTCAACATGGACAAGGCCCGCGCCTCGATTCGCCAGCATGAATTTGCCCTGCTGGTCGAGGGCCAGATGGACTGCATCTCGGTCTTTCTGCGCGGCATTCAAAACGTGATCGCCACCAGCGGCACGGCGTTCACCGAGCAGCAGGTGGCCCTGTTGCGCCGCCACACCTCGCAAGTCGTCGTCAACTTCGACCCTGACGCCGCTGGCAGCAATGCCGCCGAGAAGTCCATCGCACTGCTCACCGAGGAGGGTTTCACCATCAAGATTGTCACCCTCGACGGCGGCTTGGACCCCGACCGCTACATCCGCGAGCGCGGCGTCGAGGGCTACACGGCTGCCTTGCGCGGGGCGCGCCGCCAGTCCGACTACCTGATCGAGCGGGCGCGGCAGATGTTCCCCGGCGCCAGCGCGGAGCAGAAGGTAAAAGCCATGAACTACCTGCTGCCCCACATTCGCCGCATGCCTGAAAAGCTGGCGCGCGACCAGTTTGCCGGCGACGCCGCACAGAAGCTGGGCATCGATTCCGTCGTTCTGCGCGAGGAACTGCGCCAGGCCGCGCTGCGCCGGCGAGACCATGTCGAGGTGCGGGCCACAGCCCTCACTGAGGTGGAGCGGGTGCTGCTGCGTGCCCTGGCCATCACCGACCCCGAAGACGAACGGGCGCGCAGGCTGGCTTCCCAGGCCCTGGCCGAACAGCCGACGTGGTTCGAGCATCTGGGAGCGTTTGCGGCCATGCAGGCGCTAGCCGCTCGCCAGGCCAACGACCCCATCAACTCTGTCGAGGATCCAGCGCAGCGGGCTCTCTTGGCTGAGACCCTGCTGGCCGAGACCAAGCCGCCCTCGGAGAGCGAGGTGCAGAGCGCCATCCAGGAGATTCATGAGCGGGCCATCGAGAGCCGCCAGCGCGACCTCCGCGCCTTGATCGCTGAAGCCGAGCGCCGCGGCGACTTCACTGAGCTGACCCTGCTCACCCAGCAGAAACTGGAACTGGACCGCGCGCTCCGCCAGTTGCACAATCAGAAACCGCCGGAGCGGTGATTTTTGTGAGCCATTCCGCAAATTTCCGCCGGCGAGAGCATAATGAAGAGGCAAGCGTGGCTTTTGCCTGCCCAGAGATACGCTCCACAAATGAGGATAATATGGCTACCACAGTCGCCGATCTCTCCGAGTTGCTCAAGGGAATTCCCGCAGGGGCATGGGTTGCCATCTCAGAGAGACAAAACAAGACCCTCGCCTACGGGGTCGATGCACAGGCCGTCTTCAGCGAAGCTCAGCAAAAGGGCGAGGAGCTACCTCTGATGGTGCGCGTGCCCGATCAAAACATGGCAATGTTTCTCTAAGAACATGGCAATCGCCACATTCCCATACGTTTCGGTTCCCCTGCTTGCCAATGAAGCCCATCCTCTTGGCTCGATGGCGCATCGCCCGCTGGCCTTTGCAACGATTACGGCGTCGAACGGCGCGTCTACCCGCTGCATCGTTCTGCCCGATTCTGGAGCGGATGCTTGTTTGTTTCCATTGAGTCTGGCGATTCTGATGAAACTCGATGTCTTCAAGTTGCCTAAAGGACTTACCGGTGGAGTGGGCAGCAATGCAAACACCACCTATTACGACACCATCACCGTCGATCTTGGGCACGGGATTTCGTTTTCCGTCTATGCAGGATTCACCCAGGGAATGGATCAAATGGGCATAGGTCTGCTTGGTCAGGATGGTTTTTTCGAGTACTTCAGAGTTGAGTTTTTACTGAGCCAGAGGGTTTTCACGATCGAATCGGCTTGATGGAAAGGAAGGTCTCGCCCTCGATGGGCGTTGCGCCAGTTGCACAATCAGAAGCCGCCTGAGCGGTAGGGATTCGTCGGATCATGACAGCGCAAGGCTGAAAGCCATCCAAAGCCAGCTACAGTATGTACCGGCTCAAATCCTGATCCTTCACGATGGACGCCACCATCTGTTTCACATACTCGGCGTCGATCAAAAAGACCTTTTCCGGGCCGGAAGCCGTCATCCGCTCCAGATAGGGAAGCGGCGTAGAAGACTCGCTTCGGATGGTCGCCGAAAGCACAGCCGCAGCCGCCTCATCCGGCGCGCGCCGCGCCACATCGGGCGCCAAAAAGCTCACGTCTTCCAGCACCCGCTCCATGATCGTGTGCAAACGCCGCGCTCCGATGTTTTCCGTCTGCTCATTTACCTTGAATGCAAATTCGGCCATCTCTCGCAGCGCCTCGGGAGCAAACTCCAGCCTAACTCCCTCGGTCTCAAGCAGCGCCGAGTATTGCTTGGTGAGCGATGCCTTGGGCTCGGTAAGAATGCGCAAGAAATCGTCCACGGTGAGCGACTGCAACTCCACCCGGATGGGAAAGCGCCCCTGTAACTCAGGAATAAGATCGCTCGGCTTCGAGACATGAAATGCCCCGGCGGCGATGAAGAGAATGTGGTCGGTACGCACCATGCCGTAGCGCGTATTTACCGTAGTGCCTTCCACGATGGGCAAAATGTCGCGCTGCACGCCTTCGCGCGAAATATCGGGCCCGTGGCCGCCCTCGCGTCCCGCGATCTTGTCGATCTCATCCAAAAAAATAATGCCGCTCGACTCCACGCGCTCCGTGGCCGCGCGATTCACTGAATCCATGTCGATGAGCCGGCCCTCTTCCTCCTGCACCAGGTAGTCGAAGGCCTCGCCTACCTTCATCTTGCGCTTCTTCGAGCCGCCGCCGAAGATGTTGGGCAGCATATCCTTGAGGTTCATCTCCATGTCCTCAAGGTTCTGGTTGCTGATGATGCCAAACTGCGGCGTGTTGCGCTCGCGCACATCCAGCTCGACCATGCGCTCGTCCAGCTTGCCTTCGCGGAACTGCTGGCGCAGCTTCTCGCGGGTGCGCTGATAGCTATCCACCTCGGGCAGCGTGAGCTGGCCCTCGGCTGGCGCAGGTACGGCTGGCGGAGGAGGCAGCAACACGTCCAGCAGCCGCTCCTCGGCGTTCATCTCCGCCCGGTCTTCCACTTCTTCCAGGCGCTCTTCCCGCACCATGTCGATCGAGATTTCCACCAGGTCGCGAATCATCGATTCCACATCGCGTCCCACATAGCCCACCTCGGTGAACTTCGAGGCTTCAACCTTCAGGAACGGCGAGTTAGTCAGCTTGGCCAGCCTGCGCGCAATCTCCGTTTTGCCCACGCCCGTGGGGCCGATCATGATGATGTTCTTGGGCATGATGTCGTCGGCGATGTCTGGGGGCAGCTTCTGCCGGCGCTGGCGATTTCTCAGCGCAATGGCGACGGCGCGCTTGGCGGCCTTCTGGCCAACAACATGCTTGTCTAATTCGGTCACAATCTCGCGCGGAGTCAGCTCGTCCAGCGAGAGGTCTTGTTCTTCAGCGGATGCGGGTAAATAAATGGCCATATCTTTCAGATTCTATTCTCTCAGGCTTTGCCGCCACGCGCGAGGCCAAGGCTGATCAGGAGCGCCCGATCCACCGCCGCCATGGTCTCCGGGGAAAGGATGCCAAAGAAACGGCCAAATCGCTGTTGGTCGACGGTGCGAATCTGATCGCAAAGCACGAGGCTGTCCTTCTTAAGTCCTCCGTCGCCCCTCGGCGCCAGAACGTAGATCGGTGACCGATGCGCGAAGTTCTTGGCGTCGGTCACGGGTACAACAATCGTCGTGGAGCCAAAACGATTGCTCACGTCGTTTTGGACCACGACGCAGGGGCGCAGCCGACCCTGTTCGTGCCCAACGACCGGGTCCAAATCGACCTCAACGATCTGCCCGCGCACGGTGTGTGCGGTCACGGGAGCGCCTCCCATGCCTCGCGGTCGACGTGCTCAAACTCTTTGAGGAGTTCCAGATTGCGCTGGGAATTCGCGATGCACGCTTCAGCCAGTTCGCGCTCGAATTCCGCGATCGCGAGCGCTTCGAGCCGCTCCTCGACCGCTATGCGCACAAACTCGCTGCGGCTGACACCCTCGGCGCGCGCCGCCTCATCGGCCCGGCGCAATGCGGAGGCGGGAAACTCGATCAGGATACGCTCTTTCAAGGGTTTCTTTACCGCGTTGGGCTTGACCGAAGCAATCCTGCGTGTCGTTCCCGTCGATGCCATATAGCCTCCATCGAGAATTAATTATATCGCTCGATATATATCGATGTATATAGAGGACTCTCGGGGAATCGAGTGAACATTTGCCCACATTATCTCGTCAAGCGAAGGTTAAGCTGCGGGTTTCCCAATACTTCTTGACCCTACC
>Ga0302156_10000234_pt1 | contig 54300 bp, 56 predicted proteins | sample I_Bog_N3_2_FD_193503 | JGI IMG/M metagenome (GOLD analysis project Ga0302156, IMG submission 193503) | Peat permafrost microbial communities from Stordalen Mire near Abisko, Sweden - I_Bog_N3_2 | ecosystem: Environmental > Terrestrial > Soil > Wetlands > Peat | place: Sweden: Abisko, Stordalen... | reverse complement strand
AGCAGGCCACTTCGAACGCACAGCGGGTGCGGGTCGAGGTCTTTTCAAAAATCAGCGCGACATTTTTGCCCTTCAGGCGTTGCTGTTCGGTACCGTTGTATTTGGCGCGCTTCAGATCGCGAGCCAGATCCAGCATGTAGCGAATTTCGCGTGGGGTGAAGTCGAGCATTTTCAGAAAATGACGGTTGCGCAGATTAAAAGCCATGAAACACTCCTAGAGTCAGTCGGATCAGCCGCAAGCGGCTTACCATAAAATACTACCGGATACAGTCCACAACAGAATGATGATTACGCATATCGCAATACACTTATGGAATAGCTAGTCGCTTCAACCACATACCGTCTATTGCAATAAGAAGGGGCTTTAGCAAACGCTAAAGCCCCTTTGACTACATTACAGCTTGATAGGATCCCGGATGATCGGGCAGGTCATGCAGTGACCACCCCCACGTCCACGGCCCAATTCAGCGGCCGGAATCTCGATCACTTCAACGCCATGTTCACGCATCAGGCGGTTGGTGTAAGTATTGCGATCGTAAGCCACCACAACACGACGGTCCAGGGCTACGACGTTATTGCCGTCATCCCACTGTTCGCGTTCACGTTGATAGGCATCGCCGCCGGTCTGAATCACACGAATGTCCTTCAGGCCCAACGATTCACGCACGATTTCGGACAGATGCACGCCGTCATGACGTTCAAAGCGAATCTCGCCATCATTGCCGGCCGCGTACATGCTGGTGCAGACGATTTCATTCACCACATCAGGGAATACCGACAACAAATCGACATCCAGGAAGCTGAATACGGTATCCAAGTGCATTGCGGCGCGGGTCTTAGGCATTTCGCAAGCGATCACGCGGGTTGCGCCGCCTTGTTTGCCCAGAATGCTCTTAGCCACTTGAACCACGGCTTGCGGGCTGGTGCGTTCGCCCATACCGATCAACACAACACCGTTACCGATCGGCATTACATCGCCGCCTTCCAGGGTTGCCAGGCCGAAATCCTTATCGGCATCGCCCCACCAGATATTCACGTTGCCAGCAAAGTACGGGTGAAATTGGTAAACCGATTGCATCAGCAAGGTTTCTTGACGACGCGCAGGCCAGTACATCGGGTTCAGCGTCACGCCTTCATACATCCAGCAGCTAGGGTCGCGCTGGAACAGGGTGTTTGGTACCGGAGGCAAAACGAAGTCGGAATGATCCAGATAACCGCCGAACAGGCCCTTAGGGTCAAACGGCAGTTCAAACTTGGCGATACCGCCCAGCAAATGATCGGCCAGTTGAGCCGATGGCATTTCATCCAACCAAGCGCGCAGTTCGCTCTGCATGCCAATGCCAATGTTGTCGGCCTTGAGTTTGCGATCCAGCACCCACGAGCGGCCAGCCTTGTCGTCCATCACCTTAGCCAGGGCTTCGGTCAATTCAATCACATGCACGCCGCGAGCACGCATTTGCTCAACCATGTAGTCATGATCTTTTTGTGCGCGCTCAACCCAGATCACGTCATCGAACAGCATGCTATCGCAATTGCCCGGGGTCAGGCGCTTATGCGCCAGACCAGGACGGCAAACCATTACACTGTGAAGTTTACCGCATTCGGAGTGGACACCAAACTTAGCCATCTTGCTTCCTTCATCACGTCAAAATTAAAAATACACAGGGCCGACCACATCGCACTCGCATGGCGCGCCGACAGCGACGCACTCTGGCACGATCTATAGACTGCGACCCTGGCTGGAACACACAAGGGTATTGCGAGATTCAGACCCGAAACCGACCTATGCGGCATCTAAACTAATGAGGGTCGACGTCGCGCTCAACCATCAGAATATTTTTAAAGTCTTAAATACTTACATTCGCTAAGGTGCAATCATAGTAAGGAGACGCCGCGGGAGCAAAGGCGATTGTACTATTGTTTGATATAAATCAAATTATTGATATTGAATTTAATTGACAAAATATAGTGCTAGCGGTATTAAGCGAAAGAACAGGTCGCATTGCTGTAACTGCAATCAAAGACACGTCATATTCACACAGAGATCGGCCCCTTTGACACGCGTTCGAGCGACCACGCCGATTCTGCCCAAAGCCAGAATTCCGTGACCGAATTCAGACACTCTTCGGGCGTGTGCCCGAGTCGAGCCATGGCGCGCAGCAGTTCCTCGAGCGCCGCGGCGCTGGAAATCTCTGGCGCCAGGGTTTGTTTCGATAATTTCTCGCCGGCGCGATTCACCAAAAGCGGTAAATGACAGTAGTCGGGATGTGCCAGGCCGAGGCAGTGCTGCAGCCAAATCTGACGAGGAGTCGACACCAGCAGATCGGCGCCGCGCACCACGTCGTTCACCCCTTGCAGCGCATCGTCGACCACCACCGCAAGTTGATAGGCCCAAAAACCATCGGCGCGCAACAACACAAAATCTCCGACATCGCGCTCCAGAGACTGCGTCACCGGCCCGTGCAAGCGATCGACAAAGGACTGCGCCTCGCTGGACACCCGCAAGCGCCAGGAGGTGGCGCGCCGAGGCAGGCAACCATTGCGACAGGTCCCGGGATAAACCATGCCATCGACGCCCGCAACCGCTAGCGCCTGAATCTCGCGCCGGGTACAACTGCAACGATAGGCTTGCCCACGATGAATCAAGTCATCCAGCGCCGCCCGGTACAGATCATGGCGCTGGCTCTGATACACCACCGGGCCATCCCAGGCAAAACCTAAGCACTCAAGCACCCGCAAGATATCGTCGGCCGCGCCGGGCATGGTGCGCGGCCCATCCAGATCTTCGATACGCAACAGCCAGCGCCCGCCCCGGCTCTTGGCCTCAAGGTAGCTTCCGAGCGCGGTGGTTAAAGAGCCGGCATGCAAACGCCCGGTCGGACTGGGAGCAAAACGGCCGCAATACAATTCATTGAAAGTCATGGTCGGCGATAATTTATACGGAACCCCGCGGGTTCATTCGCTACACTGAGAAACATTAGATATCTAAGGAGTCAAATCATGGCCTACGTCGTCACGGATGCCTGCGTCAAATGCAAATACACTGACTGTGTCGATGTTTGCCCGGTCGACTGCTTTCACGAGGGGCCCAACTTTCTGGCCATCGACCCGGATGAATGCATCGACTGTACCCTATGTGTCGCCGAATGCCCGGTATCGGCAATTTACGCCGAAGAAGACGTACCCGCTGAATTTCAGCCTTATATCGCGCTGAACGCCGAACTGTCCAAACGCTGGCCGGTGATTGTAGCAAAAATCGAACCGCCAGCGGATCACGCCGAGTGGGCGAAGCAGGGCAACAAGCTCGATCTGCTCGAACGCTAAGAACACTAAAGCGGCGGCCCGGTATCGTTGGTAAACAACTCAACGCTGCCGTACTGTCCGCCAGTACGCACCAAACGTTCGCGGTAGCTTTGTTCTTCGACCTTCACCTTAGCGCTGTGCGTGCTTTTAAGATGGCGAATCATCACCTTGCCGCTATCGGTAAAGAAGTACACCTTGCGCGCGCAATCGCCCAGCAAATCGCGCGCCAGCACCGGGATACTTTCGATGTCCATGTAATGCAAAATAAACGCCGCGTTGAGTTCGCCGATATTCACCTGCTCCATCCCCTCGAGCACACTGCCCGCGCCAAACACCTTGGCCTGTAGCCGTTTACGCACCGCGCCCAGGCTCTGCATGCGTGTGATCATTAACTCCATCGCCTGCAGACCAAAGCGCGCGGACAAGCTATTGGCGCCAGATTCGGTCTGACTACCGGGCAACATAAAATGGTTCATGCCACAGATGCCATTGACCGGGTCGCGCACACAGGCAGAGACACATGAGCCGAGCAAGGTCACTAGCAGTTGCGGCTCCTGGGTCACCACCCAGTCCCCGGGCAGCAACTTGACCGCCGGCAGATTAAACTGCGCGTCGAAATAGGCCTGCCCATGATCTCCCGAGGGCTTCGCCATGCTCTTCAACCGGATCTCAGACGGTCTAAAACCCGGGCCGCCATGCGCTCCAGAGAGCACACTTCATTGACAGCGCCCACCGCCACGGCCTCGCGCGGCATGCCGTAGACCACGCAGGAGGCCTCATCCTGCGCCAGCGTATAAATCCCCGCCTGGCGCATTCGCAGCATCCCCTGCGCCCCATCCTTGCCCATTCCGGTCATAATCACCGCCACCGCATCGCAGCCGACGCGCTCAGCGGCGGAATCAAACAGAACATCGACCGATGGGCGATGCCGGTTGACCCGTTCGCTCTGCTCCAATTCTATATGCCATCCATTCATGCTTTTGGCGATGCGCATATGAGAGTGCCCGGGCGCGATATACGCCACACCGCGACACACCGGCTCCCCTTGCTCCGCTTCCTTAACGGTCATCGCACACAGGCCGTCCAGGCGCTTGGCAAAGGAGGCGGTAAAATACTCTGGCATATGCTGCACAATCAACACCGGCGCGCAGTCGGCGGGTAAACCGGACAGAAACAGTCGAATCGCTTCGGTTCCACCGGTCGAAGCCCCGACGAACACCAGCGTGCTCGCACTGATCTTACGCACCGCGCTGGCGGGCGCGGCGGAAGTAACCGCCGCGCTGACCCGTCGTGGCGGGCGCATGCGCGCCTGGGCCGCCATGCGAATTTTTTCGCGAATCTCTTCGGCATAGGCCTGCATGCCGTTGGCCACGTCGACGGTCGGTTTAGGAATAAAATCCACCGCGCCCAGTTCCAGTGCTGTCAGCGCGGTTTCCGACCCAGCCTGGGTCAAAGTCGAGATCATTAATACCGGTGTCGGCCGAAGTCGCATCAAGCGTCGCAAGAACTCGATGCCATCCATCTTGGGCATTTCAACATCGAGCGTCACCACATCGGGATCGGTGCTGCGAATACACTCGCGCGCCAACAGCGGATCGGCGGCGGTGGCCACCACCTCCATATCTTGCGCGCCATTAATGATGGTACTGAGCAAGCTTCGAATCAGCGCCGAATCGTCGACCACCACGACTCGAATTTTGGCTTTATTAGCAATAATCATACGTGTTACCAATATCCCGTAATCGTTTTGCCAGTCGTCCTCAGCGCAGCCCCATTCCATTATCTTCACGCGCAGCGTGGAGATCCCGGCTTTTTGCGGGCCTGTCGCAAGTCCGCTGGATCCCCGCCGCGATGCGGCGAGGATGACAGGGGGCGTGAGGATGACGAATGGGCCGTCAAGCCACGCGCCGGTAAGTGGTTTGCCCCACCGGAGTAAAGTCGTGGCTCAGATGTTGGATATTTTCCGAGTGTCCCAAAAACAAGAGCCCATTGGACTTGATGTGCTGCGCCAAGCGCGCCAGGATCTGGGTTTGCGTGCGTAGATCAAAATAGATCAGCACATTACGGCAAAACACCGCGTCAAAGCCGCCAATCTCGGGCCAGGAATCGGCAATCAGATTCAGCTGTACAAAGCGTATTGCCTCGCGCAATTCACGCTTGATCCGTACCTTGCCGGCATTGCCGCCGCCGCCCTTTTGAAAGTGCGCGCGCAGTTGCGTCGGGTTCATTTGCGCCACCCGCTCCAGGGTATAGACACCTTGCGCCGCCACCCCGAGTACCTGAGTGTCGATATCACTGGCCAAAATCTCAAAGCGGCTGGAGCCGCGCGACCGGCTGTCCGCCAAAGTAATGGCAACCGAATAGGCTTCCTCGCCGCTAGACACCGCCGCGCACCACACCCGATACGGTTCGGTGTCCAGGCGCTGACAATAATCCTGATTCAGTAAGTCAAAGTGGTGCGCCTCGCGAAAGAACGCGGTTAAGTTGGTGGTCAACGCATTGATAAAAAACTGCCACTCCGGGTGGCCTTCATCGGTGGCAAACGCATCAAGGTAAGCACTGAAGCGTTTTTCACCCATGGCGCGCACTCGGCGCGCCAAACGCGAATAGGCCATATCGAATTTGGCTTCGGATAGCGAAATCCCGACATGGCGGTACACCATGTCGCGCACCCGGCGAAAATCCGCCGAAGTAAAAGTCAGGTCCCGGTCGCTGTTCGCCCGGGAGTCCGAGGTTAAAATTCCTCCCATTCGCCCGCCTCATCTTTGGCAATGGCCACCGGCAGCGCATGAATTGTTGCGGCTGGCCGCGGCGCAACGCGGGTGACAGGCGCGGCCGGTTTGGCCTGAGCGGAGGGACGACGGTGCTCGACGGTATCCTTTAATTTGAACAAGGCCACGGCATCGGCCAGATTACGCGCCTGCTCTTCAAGCGATTCGGCGGCGGCGGCGGCCTGTTCCACCAGGGCGGCATTCTTCTGCGTGTTCTCATCCATCTGAGTCACCGCCAGATTGACCTGCTCAATCCCCGAGCTCTGCTCCATCGACGCCGCTGAAATCTCGCTCATGATGTCGGTCACGCTGGTAATCGACGTCACAATTTCGTCCATGGTGCGCCCCGCCTCATCCACCAGGCGCGAACCGGACTCGACCTTGTCGACCGAGTCGCCGATCAGGCCCTTGATTTCCTTGGCCGCGCCAGCCGAGCGCTGCGCCAGATTGCGCACCTCGCTCGCCACCACGGCAAACCCCCGGCCTTGCTCTCCGGCGCGCGCGGCTTCCACCGCGGCATTCAACGCCAGGATATTGGTCTGGAACGCAATGCCGTCAATCACGCTGATAATATCGACGATCTTTTTGGCGCTCTCGTTGATTTCACTCATGGTCGCTACCACCTGCCCGACCACCTTGCCACCACGCGTGGCGATGCCGGAAGAACCGATCGCAAGAACATTGGCCTTCTTGGCGTTATCGGCATTCTGGCGCACGGTACTGGTGATTTCCTCCATGCTTGAGGCGGTTTCCTCCAGGCTGGCCGCCTGTTGCTCGGTACGACTGGATAGATTGGTATTACCGGCCGAAATTTCGCGCGCGGCGGTGTTGATCGCGTCGGTGGCTTCTTTGATATTCTGCACAATTTCGCGCAGCCGCTCGACCGTGGTATTGGTATCTTGTTTCAGAATGCCAAACAGACCTTGATAGTCATTGTGAATGCTGTGGGTCAGATCACCGCGCGCCACCGCGCTCAATACTGTGGCAATGTCCTGCAAGCCTCGGCTGGTGACATCCACCAATTGATTGATCGCCTGCCCCAATACCTTGAAAAAACCTTCCTTGCCGTCGAGCACCACCCGTTGATCAAAGTCGCCCAAGGCCGCGGCGCCAACAATCTGCGCCACCTCGTTTTCCACCTGCACTTCCAGCGTGCGGTCCGCCCATTCCACCGCCGCGCCCAGGCGCGCGCCATCGGCGTCGAACACCGGGCTGGCCGCCAGAGCAAAGGTACGCCCGCCAACCGAGATCTGGGCTTTGTAAGTCGATCGCAGGTTGGCTAACAAATCGCGCTGATGCGCGGGATTTTTATGGAAATCATCAATCGAACCACCGAGCAGATTGCGCGCGTCGAAGTTGGGCAAATCTTTGCGAATGTCACTTTCCGCGTGACTCATCATCTCCAGCGAACTGCGGTTCATATAGATGATTTTGCGATCAGTGTCGGCAATCATCACACTGGTACTGACATTGTCGAGCGCGCTGCGAATCCGAGCATTTTCAGCAGCCAATTCGCGCTCGCGTTTTTGCCGCGCTTCATTGGCCGCCTGCTCGGCCAATTCGTCACTGCGATCCAGCCACTCCAACGTAGAACCCAACAGTCCGCCGCCCTTGCCAAACACCGGCGTAATATTCAAACCGAAGGTGTGACCACCAACCTCGATCGTCGCGCGATGGGTCTGGCGCAGCCCGGCCATCAAGCGTTCCTGATGCTGCGGATTGCGATGGAAGCTGTCCATGCTTGAGCCAACAATCTGGCTGCTGGAAAAATTAGGAATATCTTTGCGAATATCGGCTTCGCTTGAGCGGAACATTTCCGCCACCGCGTTATTCATGTACACCACTTTATTCTGACTGTCGGCGATCATGATATTGGCGGCGGCGGCGTCCAGCGCCTTGCGGATACGAATGTTTTCTATCGCCTGCGCCGCGGCTTTACTCAGGTTGGCAAACAGACTGGTATGGTCGTTGGCGCGCAGCGTCAAGGTGGTGGTCACCTCGCCGCTAGCCAGTTCCTCCATCAGCTTCACCGCCTCGGCCGGCTCGCCGCCCAGCTCGCGCATTAGCGAACGCGTGATCAACCAACCGGCGAGCACAGCCACCAATAACGCCACCAAACCGGAAATACTTAACAACAGGTTCGCGGAAATGGCGTCATTCATGGTCTGGGTCGCCAAATCCTGGGTCTGCCCCTCTTCCTGATGGATCAGATTTTCCACCGCCGTCATATAGGCCAGTTGATCCGGACGCATCTGCCCTAGCAAAAACTTACGCGCGTCTTCGTGCCGCCCGGCCTTGAACAAGGACATAAACTGCGCGGCGTCACTGCGATAAACCACGCGCGCGGCTTTTGCCGTTTCATACAGTTGCATGCTTTGCGCGCTACCCTGGATCGTCTCCAGCTGGTTCATGGCGGCGGTAATCGGCCCGGCAGCCCCATCCGCCTGGCGCATCTGGTCATTGATCAAGTCCGGCGTATCGGCCAGCAGCAAGGTGCGCGCGGCGCGCGCATGGGAGTTGATGCCATCAATCACATCGTTGGCCGCCTTGGCGCGCGGCACATGCACGGTGGAAATTTCAGCAATGCCATCGCGTAGCGCGCGAATTTGCAGCACCGCCACCCCCATGCTAGCGGCAATCACCACCACCAACAGCCCGAAGCCCAGCGTCAGCCGGTGTTTAACTTTGATGCTAGCCATTCAGAGTCACTCCCATGGGTTGTCCTGCTTGTGCGCGCCGCGTGACATCCATCAGGCTCATTTCAGCGCTACTCATCAAACGCTCGATGTCCATGACAATCACCATGCTGTCCCCGACTTCACTCAAACCCAGAATGTAGGCGGTATCGACCGCGGCGCCGAATTCTGGCGCAGGACGAATCGCGTCCGGCTTCAGTTGAATCACATCGGATACACCATCCACCACGATGCCGACAGTGCGCGCCAGTACATTAAGAATGATCACCACCGTGAACGGGGTGTAGCTGGCATCGCCCAGATCAAACTTGATGCGCATATCGACAATCGGCACGATGCTGCCGCGCAGATTGACCACCCCCTTGATAAACGCCGGCGCGCCGGCAATGCGCGTCACGGCTTCATAACCACGAATTTCCTGCACCTTGAGAATATCAATGCCGTACTGCTCTTCGCCCAGGGTAAACACCAGCAACTCGCGCTCAATGGCACCCAGTGGATCATCGATTGTGGCTTCTACCATTACGCCCTCTCTTTCATGCGGCACTGGAGGCCAACGCGCTGACCAGCGTTTGCGCCACCTTCTGGTTATTCCTGGCAATGGTCGTGACATCCAGAATCAGCGCCACGCGCCCATCGCCCATAATGGTGGCGCCGGACAGGCCATCCACCTTGTGATAATTAGTCTCCAGATTTTTCACCACGAATTGTTGCTGACCGATTAAGTCGTCCACCAATAGCGCCAAACGGGTATCGTCGCTTTCCACAATAATCAGAATGCCGGTGGTGGGATCGAGCTTGGCCTGTTGCACGCCAAACAACTCAGCCAATGCGACAATTGGCAGATATTCGCCACGCACATTCACCACCCGCCCCTTGCCCGCCACGGTACGAATATCGCGCGCTAGAGGCTGCAGCGACTCGAGCACAAAGGTCAGCGGCAAGATATAAACTTCTTGCCCGAGACAGACCGACATGCCATCCATGATGGCCAGCGTCAGCGGTAAATGAATGCCGATGGTGGTGCCGTAATCGAGCAGCGAATCGATTTCCACCCGCCCGCCCAGAGTCTGAATATTGCGCTTGACCACATCCATGCCGACCCCGCGCCCGGACACGTCGGTGATTTGCGCAGCGGTAGAGAACCCGGGTTCAAAAATCAGATTCCATACCTCGACATCGGTCATCGAATCGGCAACTGTCATATTCCGTTCGCGCGCCTTGGCCAGAATCCGCTCGCGATCCAAACCGGCGCCATCATCGGTCACTTCAATCACAATGCTGCCACCCTGGTGAAAGGCGCGCAGCGTCAACTTGCCTTGCGGCGCCTTGCCTTTTCTACTGCGAACTTCCGGGGATTCGATGCCATGATCCAGGCTATTACGCACCAAGTGAGTCAGCGGATCGGATAGTTTTTCGATAAAACTTTTATCCAGTTCGGTTTGCTCGCCCACCATTTTGAGCTCGACTTGCTTGTTCATCTTCTGCGCCAAATCGCGCACCACCCGCGGGAAGCGATTAAATACCGAAGCCACCGGGGTCATGCGAATCGACATTACGGCTTCTTGCAGTTCGCGCGAGTTGCGTTGCAATAAATTAATGCCATTGATCAGACGCTCATTGCCGACCGGATCTAAATCCATGCCAGCCTGCAGCAGCATCGACTGGGTGATCACCAGCTCTCCGACCAAATTGAGCAGCAAATCGACTTTCTCGATATTCACCCGCAACGAGCTTTCCGCGCTGGAGGCCGCGCGCTCGACATGCATGGCGGAATGCGTCGGACTGGCGCTGACGACGGCCGCGATTGGGGCCGCGCTCTTGGCAACCTCGAGAGGCAAAGGATGAAATAAGCCGAAACCGGCATCTTCCAGGGGATCTTTTTCGGAATCGGACTCGAGCGGTTCGAACAAACCGAAACCGTCCTCCTCCAGGGCGATACCAGCGGCCAATGGCGCGGCGCCGGGCTCGACCGGTTCATCATCAAACAAGCCAAACCCAGGGTCGGACGGCACATCCGACGGGACGTCCGGCTCATGCGCCGGGTGCACGCGAAAGCTTGCGGGATCAAGCGCAAACGCCAAGGTTTCCTCGACCTCGCTTTGCGCCATCGCACTGAGCAAATGCAAAACCCATGGCGCTACCGGGTCAAGGGTGCCCTGGCTCAGGGTCTCAATTTCACCGAATGCCGCCAGTTGAGCAATCAATCCGGAAATGTCGCGCGCTTCACTAGCATCGATCTCCACCGTCAAGGCATAAAGCACCTCCGGCGCCACCTCGGTCGTCTCCGCCAATGGCGCGACGACCGGCGCAGCCTCTCCCAGCGCGTCAAGTTCTTGCTTGAGAGCGCGCACCAGATCCTCATCCACCGCCTCTGCGCCGCGATGCGCTTGCAACAACGCCGCCAATACATCCTTGGCGCGCAAAAACGCATCCACCATCTCCGCGGTCAGGGCCAGCATGCCCTTGCGCACCCGGTCGAGCAGGTTTTCCAACACATGTGTCAGCTCCGCCAGATCGCTAAAGCCGAATGTCGCGCTGCCGCCCTTAATCGAGTGCGCCGCGCGAAAGATCGCATTGAGTTCTTCTTGATCCGGCGCCCCGATATCGACCGCCAATAGCAACGATTCCATGGTTGCCAAGTGCTCGTCGGTCTCTTCAAAAAACACCTGATGAAACTGCGACATGTCGATAGCCACGCATTACCCCCTTAATCATATTGGGTCCAACGGACTGTTTCGGAGAAACCTAGCAGCCTGTCGGGCTTAATGAATCGCAGCGAAAAACGTGATACAAGAGGCCAGATTTTGGCGATTTTGCAGGGCAATAGTCATTCTATTGCCCAAAAAAGCGGTGAAATCTGGACCGAGTAGTGCATTTAGCAGCCGATTTGGGTTAAGTCCGACAGGCGGCTAAAGGTGTCATCCATCGTCTCCCCGCAGCGCAGAGCCGAGAGTGATGACAGCGGGGGGTTAACCAATCAGGCGCTTGACCACATCCAACAGCTTTTGCGGATCAAATGGTTTAACCAGCCAACCGGTGGCGCCCGCCGCTCGCCCTTGAGCTTTCATCTGGTCCCCTGACTCGGTGGTCAGCATCAAAATCGGCGTTGCGCCATAGCCAGCCAACTTGCGCACGGCGCGCACCAGAGAGAGACCATCCATACCCGGCATATTCTGGTCAGTCAAAATCAAGTCATAGCGCCCCGTTTGCGCCTGAGCCACGCCAGCCAGGCCATCCACCGCTTCCGCGACTTCATAGCCCGCGCTTTTAAGGGTGAAGCTCACCATCTGGCGGATGGAAGCCGAATCGTCTACCGTCAAAATCTTCTTCGCCATGGTTGTATTCTCTAGAAGAGGTCGACACTGCCGCTTTCCATAGCGGTTTGCCTGACTGGTGAATGGGCCAAGCGCTCACCCAAGGCGCGCAAGGTGTCCTCTAAGCTGTAATCCTGAGCCTGCGGGATCGCAACACTCGCCCTGGCGGCTTCCTCAATGCCATCCAGGCGACGACTAACGTGATCCATCAGTTGGGAAGTCATATCTTGAAACTGTAAACAACGCACCGCGTCGCCCACCTGGAGCGATAACTGCCCGACACCACTCTTGAGGGAATCGAGCGAGACCGCCATGCGATCATCCAGCTGATTAATCCGCTCCGAGGTATCGGCCAGGCGTTGCTTGGCTTGCAGGGTAAACATCATGTCCTGCGAGGCCAGTTGATTGATCAGGGCTTCGGCGCTGCCCACCGACTCGCCAACCGTGTTCAGCAACCCGCGAATTTGGTTATTAAACACCTCGGTCCGGCTCGACAGATTGCGCACTTCATCAGCCACCACCGCAAACCCGCGGCCCAATTCGCCCGCGCGCGCCGCTTCGATCGCCGCGTTCAGCGCCAGCATGTTGGTCTGTGAAGTAATACTGTGAATCTCATCCAGCAAACGACTCACCGATCCGACTTCGTTGACAATGTGCTCCATCCGCTCGACCAGCAGCATCGCAAGTCGACTGTTTTCAACAGTTTTCCCCACGAAACTACTCATCGTTGCCGCGATTTCATCAACAAATTGCTTAAATGATATGCCATGCGAATCGGTACTAGATTCACCATGAGCCAGACTCTCAGCCAGTTGCAACTGGGTTTGCGCCTGATCGGCCAAGCCGGCGAAACTCTGAACCAGCGTGGCGACGGCTTCGCCGATCAGACTCTTGACTTGGGTCAGCTCCTGATGGGCGGCGCCGGTTTGACTGGAGGCAAACGACTGCCATTCGGTGGACTGTCGCTCCACCACGGGGGGCGCGGCTAACTGCGAGTTGTCGCGCTCCAGCGCCTGGCGATGAAAATAGCTTAGGGTCAGCCACAGCAAACCAATGGCGATCAAAGCCAATATAGCGGTCTGCCAGACGGATAAACCCAGCAGAGGAGCCAACAAAACCATGACACAAGCCGTTAATACAGCAACAAGCGAGCGCGCCGGCGAGTCTTTGCGACGTTGTGACATTGGCATGCCCTATAGGTGTTTTTTTGCGGACGTACTATATCTTGATCATACATATCACCGGTTAAATCAAGATATTTCATTTAGCATAATGAGAAACAGTTGAAGTACATCAAGTGGTGTCGTCGAGGAAAACGACGCGAATTTAGGGCAAAAAAATAGAATTAAGGAATGCCAACAATCACTTGCGAAGCATCGTCGATGACTTCATTGGTCTTCAGCAAGGGGACCATGAGCGCAACGCCGCAAAACTCAGGACAGAAGTCATTAAGAGTCCCGTTACGCGACAAGGATGCCAGCGAACAACGCAAAGCGGCGCCATCCACGCCATCGCTATGCATCACCCATTGACTGCATGGCGTGAGAGCCAGTTCAGTGACGGCACTCGGCAAACCATCGTTCACCCCCAATGGCGCCCGAGTCGAGGGGAATCCTTGCCGTAACCGACCCTGACACAGCCACAGAATATCCGGCATGCCGGCATTGAGCAGACGAACCCGGCCCGCGTCGCATTCGATTTCAAGAAACGCCGCGGCGACAAAGCGTCCGCGCGCCAAGCGTTGCGTCAGCGCCTGGCCCAGACGCTGGAGACAGTCGGCGTCAAGCGCCGAGCCCACCATGTGGCGCACCACCGCCAAAACAAACTGGGCCGCGTCCAGCGCAGCCTCATCGCCATGGCCAATCGCATCAGCCAGAACCACCAGCGAGTGCGTCGCGGATTCGACATACAACGCCACATCGCCACCGACCTCGGAGGTCGGACTCACCGCCATTTGCATCAGGTAGCGCGAAATCTCAAGAGAGCTGAACGACAGGCCGCCATTGGCCAGCCGCAGGGATAAGGAGGAAAAGCAGGAGGGCATTAACTTGGCGCGCAACCACAACCAGGCCAGCAGGCGATCGCTCAGAATCGCCAGATCGAATAGCGCGGCGAGCGCATCCACGCCATCGGGGCAGACCCAGTCAACATCAAGCGCGCCAAAGCACCAGCAGGGAATGCCCTGCCCAAGCGCAAGTAGCCGATCGGGATGATCAACAACCACCAGTTCGGCTGGCGCGCCACCGGTCCCCGTGACATCCAAGAAACACCAATCAAAGCACGCGAGCCAAGGATCATTCGCTATGCGTTGCTGATTAATGGCACTGACACGCGCGTAAAACATCGTCAGAGGGGCGAGGGGGGGAATAACTACTGAATCGTAAACATTTTATTAAAACAGGCAATTTCAAGCACTTGCTGTACCGTGTCGTGACAATTAACCAGCAACAAAGATTTTTTTTGCAGAGAAGCCCGCTCCTTCAACAGCAGCAACATACCGAGCGCAGAACTATCTAGAAAAGGCACTTGGTCAAAATCGACGGCAATTTCTTGGATCTCGGGATTATCCAAGAGCTCCTGACTGGCCTGGCGGAAATCTTTGTGCATATTAAAATCGAATTGCCCCACCAGGACCAGACGGCCGGTACTTCCTTCGAGCTTCACCACGGGTTTCATTATTTTCTCCGTTTCGCAATCATTCACGCGTCATCAAGCGGCAAGCAAAATTCAAAGCGCGCCCCGCCCTCGGGGCGATTACTGCAATACACCTGCCCCCCCAACTCTTCGGCGACTTTTTTGACAATCGCCAACCCCAAGCCGGTTCCACCCGAACGCGTGGTGTAGAACGGTTCGAACAACCGCTCTTGTTCCTCAATGCCGATGCCAGGGCCGCTATCATCCACGGTCAGGCACAGCATGCCCGCGCGTGAAGTCACGCTCAATTCGATAGCGCCGCCGAGCGTTGAGAAAAACACCGCGTTTTCCAGCAAGTTGGTCAACGCCCCCACCAAGGCCTTGCGATCCCCCATCACCGTTATGGCAGATGGAAGTACAGTTGCGCAAACGAAATTTATCCCCTTCGCATGGCACTGCGGCAAAAACACCGCGCTCAAGTCATCCAGTACTTGTGCAATCTCCAACGGCTCACGCAAGGACACATGGCCGCGAACAAAGCCCAGCATGTTCTGAATCAATCCTTCCAAGGCCTTCAACCGGGTCAAGATTTTGTCGATGAACCGACTACGATCATCATCCTTGAGATCGGCGTTTTTCAAATTAGCGGCGTACAACATAGCGGTCGACAACGGTGTGCGTAATTGATGCGCCAGCGAGGCGGCCATGCTCCCCATTGCTGCCAATTTTTCTTGACGCGCCAGCTCGGTCGACAATTGATTAAGCCGGGTCACGTCCTGCAGTAGCACAATACGCCCGCCGGACGCCGGTAAATCCTTGTACTGCAAAGTCAGATGCAAACCGCTGTCGACCCTGAACGACTGCGACAGCTCGGTGGGCTGCAATAGCGGCAACACTTCGCTCCAGTTGGCGCCGAGTACCTGGCTTCCCAACATTTGAATCGCAGTGGGATTTTCAGAAATAACCAGACCATCACCCGATAATTCGATAACGCCGGCCGGCAAGACTTCGAGCAACATGCCTAAACGCTCGGCCAAGGTCGTATTTGCGGAGACTTGCTGACGCAGCGCGCTATTGGCTTCGTCGAGTTGTTGATTGAGTACTGTCACCTGACTTTCGAGCTGTCGGTAGGCGTCGATCAGTTGATCAGAGACGGCGTTGAACTGCTCGAAGGCAGCTTCAAGCTGTTGTTGATCCTGCAACTTTGAAACATTTTTCGGCATGTGCTTAGCGTTATTTGTAAAAAGCAGTTAATTCGGATGATAATTAGACGGCGTAATCTGGGTATACTAGACGAGTACAAACTAACATTTGTCAAAAAACATCAGGAATACCCCATAACTGGCGTATAACGGGTATGTATACGCCACACAACAAGATGCTGCGGAGGTTGCTGTGTCAGAGCTTCTAAGAAAAATCGATGCCCGTACCAAACTGGCGGGTACCAACAAACTTGAAATCCTGCTGTTTTCTTTGGGATTAGACCAGAGAACCAACCGGAAGGAAGTTTTTGGTATCAACGTATTTAAAGTTCGCGAAGTGATGCGTACTCCGGAAATCACGGCTGCACCGGAAATGCCATCCTCCGTCGAGGGCATGGTGAGCCTGCGTGGCTCATTGGTACCGGTAATCGATCTGGCGAAGTACGCCGGCATTGTCACCAGCGGCCGTCCCGAGATCATGATTGTCACCGAGTACAACGGACATACCCAAGGATTTTTGGTTGAATCCGTGGATACCATCCTGCGCCTCGACTGGTCAGCCATGCGCGTACCGCCAGATATGATCACTAATCGTATGGCCGGCTTGGTTACTGCTGTAACAGAGTTGGAAAATAATACGTTGGTGATGATGATGGATGTGGAAAAAGTACTGGCGGAAACTTCGCTGGTCGATGATTCCCATCTGTTCATCAATGTCACGCCCATCAAAGAAGATCGCATGATTTTCTTTGCGGATGACTCGGTTGTGGCGCGCAAGCAGATCGAGCGCACGCTCAACGCGATGAACATCAAGTACGCTCAGGCAATTAATGGTTTACGCGCTTGGGAAGAACTGCAGCGCATGGCCATGCAAGCCGACCTGGCGGGCCACAAGCTTTGCGATATTTTGCATCTAGTCCTCACCGACGTGGAAATGCCGGAGATGGATGGTTATATGTTAACCAAGATGATTAAGAGCGATGCGCGTTTTCAGGGCATTCCGGTACTGATGCACTCGTCACTGTCGGGCGCATCGAATCAGAAGCTTGGCGAATCCGTTGGCGTGGATGCTTATGTGTCAAAGTTTGAACCGCAAAAGCTGTCCATGAAGCTGCGCGAAATGCTGAAAATTGAAGAAAAATAACCAGACAGGAAATCGGGAAGGGACAGAAGATGCCAGCAAATGACGCCTCATTGCTTGCCACCGTTGATGCCCGCACCAAGCTGGCAGGCTCCAATAAAATGGAAATCCTGCTGTTCTCGCTGGGCACGCGCGAAACGTTTGGCATCAACGTATTCAAGGTACGCGAAGTGTCTCAGACACCCGCGATCACCAAAACCCCTAATATGCCGGTCGGTGTCGAAGGCGTTTTGTCGTTGCGCGGCAATATCATTCCGGTTATCTCTCTGGCGAAATTCATCAGCCCGGAAAAAACCGGTCGCCGCTATGAAACCATGATCGTCACGGAGTTCAATAAGAGCACCCAGGCGTTTCTGGTCGATTCGGTCGATCGTATTATCCGGGTTGACTGGGATAAAGTGCGCGCGCCGGAAAACATGATGATGACCAGTTCCACGGCCGTGCAGCAAAACCTGATTACCGCCGTCACCGAATTGGATGACGGCAAGCTGGTGTCTATCCTTGACGTCGAGCAGATTCTCGCCAGCGTGACCGGCGAAGCTCGCCTGCCGGATGTGCCGCAAGCGCAGATGGAAGTCGACCAGTACATTTTCTTTGTCGACGACTCGGTGGTCGCGCGCAAGGAAATTACCAGTGTGCTGGAAAAAATGGGCATCAAATTCCAGCAAGCCACCAATGGCCGCGAAGCCTGGGAGCGTCTGCAGATGTTTGCGCAGCGTAACTGGGGCGAAGGCGAATGCCTGCATGACAATCTGAAAATGATTTTGGTCGATGCGGAAATGCCTGAAATGGATGGTTATGTACTGACGCGCCTGATCAAGTCGGATCCGCGGTTTAATGGCATTCCCGTAGTCATGCACTCCTCGCTGTCGTCCAACGCCAACCGCGCGATGGGTTCCAGTGTTGGCGTCGATGCCTACGTAGCCAAGTTTGATCCGGTGGTCTTGGCAGAGACAATCATACCGTTTCTGCAGCGCTAGCGGCTAAAATTAAAGGCTTTTGGATTTACTGTATAACTCGGGATTTACCTCGATGGCTGACAAGAATATGCGCTTTTTAGTGGTGGATGATTTCTCCACTATGCGCCGAATTGTACGAAACCTGCTGAAAGAACTCGGCTTCACGAATGTGGATGAAGCCGAGGATGGTCAGGTTGCGTTGCACAAACTTAAAACCCAGCATTTCGATTTCATCGTATCTGACTGGAACATGCCCAATATGACGGGCATTGAACTGCTCAAGGCGGTTCGGGCAGACGCGCAAATCAAGGGTATACCGTTCATGATGATTACCGCTGAAGCCAAGCGCGAAAACATCATCGAAGCGGCGATGGCTGGCGCCAGTGGTTATATCGTCAAGCCCTTTACCGCCGCGACGCTGGAAGAAAAGATGAACAAAATCTTCCAGGCAATGAGCAAATAAGAACGGATCCCTGATAGGGACTGAATCAGGAGGATTGATCGTGCCGGATCACATTTTGGAAAACGGAGACTCAGCTGAGCTTGAGGCCTTGTTCGATTCCATTGCCCACCAAGCGCAGCCTGCAGAAGAAGCGCCCGCCGCCGCGGTTGCGATGCCTTTGGCCCAAACGGTTGAGGATACGGTTCAAGCCCATATTCTTGCTGGAATCGATTCTGGGGTCATCGATCCCTCCATCATGTATGAACAGATTGGGCAACTGACGCGCAAACTGCATGAGTCTATGCAGGCCATGGGCTACGACAAGTCGTTGGAGAGAATGGCCGAAGCATTCCCGGATGCGCGCGACCGTCTGTCCTATATCGCCACACTGACTGAAAGCGCCGCTGACCGGGTGCTTAACGCCACCGATATCGCCAAGCCGATTCAAGATGCACTGGAAGGTGGCGCCAGCGCGCTGTCCTCGCGCTGGGATCGTTTGTTCGCCAATCAGCTGTCGGTGGAAGAATTCAAGGCATTGGCGCAGGAAACGCGCCAATATCTGACCAGTGTGCCGGAACAAACCCAGGCAACCAGCACGCAATTGCTGGAAATCGTCATGGCGCAGGACTTCCAGGATCTCACCGGTCAAGTCATCAAGAAGATGATGGACATGGTCAAGGGCATCGAGCACGAGTTGGTTTCGTTCTTGATCGCTTATTCGCCAACCGATAAAAAAGCGGAACTGAGCCCGTCCCTGCTGAATGGGCCGGTCATCAATCCAGAAGGTCGCAGCGACGTGGTCACCAGTCAACAACAGGTCGATGATCTGCTAGAAAGCCTGGGCTTCTGATCGTGAGTCTTACGACATTTAGTGCGGAGTGCCACCATGAGTGAATTTGGCGGAATGGAAGAGCTGCTGCAGGACTTCTTGATGGAGTCCAATGATCTGCTGTCCGATGTGGATAACAAGCTGGTTGAGCTTGAAAAGCGGTCAGACGATAAAGCACTGCTCAACGATATTTTTCGCGGTTTCCACACCATCAAGGGTGGCGCCGGATTTTTGAATGTCGCGCCGATGGTGACCTTATGCCATCGAACCGAAAATTTGTTCGATAAGCTGCGCAATGGCGAGCTAGTGCTCACGCCCGAAATTATGGATGTGATTCTCGGCTCCACCGCGGCGGTACAGGACATGTTTGGCACGCTGGGTCAGGGCTTAATGCCAGGAACCTGTGATCCGGGCCTGTTGGCGGCACTGGACGCGGTTCTATCGGGTAATGTCCCGAGCGCCGCGGCAGCTCCAGCTCCGATTGCGGCCCCAGCTCCGGTTGTGGCTCCAGCTCCGGTTGTGGCTCCAGCTCCGGTTGCGGCTCCAGCTCCGGTTGCGGCTCCAGCCGCCACCCCTGGCGACGGCCCGGACTGGAACACTCTACATCAGAGTGTCAGCAATCCTGGCGCGGCCCCCGCAGCGGTTCCCGTTGAAGCGGCTCCCGCTCCGGTGGTTGCTGCGCCGGCGCCAGCCCCGACTGCGGTTGTCGTTGCGGCGGCGCATCCTGTCGCCGCGGCACCCGCCAAGCAAGCGCCACCACAAATGGCTCAAAGCAAATCGGCAGGTAATGCCAGCGGGCCGCAAGAAAATACCATCCGTATCGACACCGTGCGTCTGGATCTGGTGTTGAATTTATCGGGTGAAATCGGGCTAACCAAAAACCGGCTGACCACGCTGCGCACCGAAATTCTACAAGGCAACAACGACACCAACACGTTGCGCTCACTGGATGAGTCGATCAGCCAGTTGGATCTCTTGGTTGGTGACTTGCAAAACGCGGTGATGAAGACGCGTATGCAGCCGATTGGGCGCCTTTTCCAGAAATATCCTCGTTTGGCGCGCGATTTGGCGCGTCAGCTGGGCAAAGAAGTTGAACTGGTTCTGTCGGGTGAAGAAACCGAGCTCGACAAGACCATGATCGAAGATTTGAACGATCCGCTGGTCCACTTGGTGCGCAACTCGGTTGACCACGGCGCGGAACTACCCAATGAGCGCATTGCCGCCGGCAAAAAGCCACAGGCGACGATTCAGTTAACCGCCGAGCAAGTGGGCGACCACATCCTGATCGAAATTACCGATGACGGGCGAGGCATGAGTGCCGATGCCCTGCGTCGCAAGGCGATTGAAAAAGGCTTGCTCGATCCGGAAACCGCGAATTCACTCGACGAAAAGCAGTGCCTGCAATTGATTTTCCTGCCAGGCTTCTCGACCAAGGATCAGATTTCCAGTGTATCCGGTCGTGGCGTCGGCATGGATGTGGTGCGCACCAATATTCAAAAGCTGAATGGTCGCATCGATATCAACTCAGTACCGGGCGATGGCACGCGTATCAGTATCTCTCTGCCACTGACGCTGGCGATTTTGCCGGTGCTGGTGGTGCGCGTCTGCAATCAGTCTTTTGCTGTGCCGCTGGCCATGGTGCGCGAAATTATTACCATCGATACCGCCGCGATCCAAGAAGTGTCCGGCAGACCCACCATTGTCGTGCGCGATGAGATCTTGCCGCTACGCACACTGGCCGGCCTATTGGGCTGGGAACCGACACAAAAGCCCTGCTTTGGTGTTCTGATGCAATCCGCTGAAAAAGCCTTTATTCTGGCGATCGATTCGTTTATCGGCCGTGACGACGTGGTCATCAAGCCGCTACAAAACATTCGACCCAAGGGTGTGGCCGGCGCCACACTGTCCGGCGACGGTTCGGTTGTCTTGGTGCTGGATATGGAAGACTTGCTCACCAGCAGTGATGGCGGCGGTTCACGCATGTCGGAATTAATTACCCTCTAAGTACGCATGACAACAACAATTGCTTTTATTGGCAGACAACCTGTCTTAAACCGAAATCAGCAGCTCATAGGTTATGAGCTGCTTTTTCGTCCCAGCGAATCCGCCGAAAGCGCGGGCAATCTGATTCCCCGTCAGGCCGATACCCAGGTATTGGTGAACACATTGAACCACATGGGTACCCAGTGGTTAGTCGGAAATAAACTCGCCTTCATCAATGTGGGCGAAGACATGCTGACCAGCGATTTTCTAGAGTTGCTGCCGCCACGCCGCATCATTCTCGACATCGCCCCCACGATCGCGCTTTCGTCTGAGCTGCAATCTCGTATCCGCCATTTACGCTCGATGGGGTTCAGTATTTCTTTGGATGACTTTAGCTTCGAAGCGCCATCGGCGGTGTTTCTTGAACTCGCTAGCTACGTCAAACTGAACATTCAGACCACTGAGCCGGCAAAATTCGATGTCTGCGCCACACGTTTACGCAGCTTCCCTCTCAGCCGGATCGCCACGCGGGTGGAAACTTACCAGCAGTACCACCAATGCCTTGAGCTCGGTCTTGACGGCTTTCAGGGCTATTACTTCTCGCGCCCGGAAACCCTGAGCGCCAAGGTGATTCACCCCACATTCGCCAACACGCTGGAATTACTGAATCTTCTGCGCCAAGATGCAGACATTAGCGCGCTGGAACGGATTTTGAAAAGTGATGTGGCACTGTCATTTAAGCTGCTGCGCTATGTCAATTCCGCGGCGGCGGGGTTGAATACCACTATTTCCTCGTTTTCGCACGCGGTGACAGTACTTGGCTACAAAAAACTGTATCGCTGGCTAACCTTGCTGTTGGTCACCGCGAGCAATGATGGTGGGCAGGTACCCGCCGCGTTGCAAAAAACCGTGATTACCCGCGGTCGCTTGATGGAGCTGATCGGTCAAGAGTGCGGGCAGTCCCATGAGGTTAATGACAATCTGTTCATTCTTGGCATGTTCAGCTTGCTCGACGTGCTTTTCGATATGCCGATGTCCGCCGTGGTCGAACACCTGCAATTGCCGCAGGAAATCAAATCGGCGCTGTTAGGCGCGGACGGTGAGTTCACCCCTTACCTTCAGATGGCGCAAGGCGCGGAGAGTCCGACTTTAGAGGGCGTCGCCGCAAACTGCGCCTTACTGCACATTGATAGCACTCGCTTTAATCTGGCGCACACCTCGGCGCTGGCTTGGATCGAGGAGCTGGGCTTATAATCCGCGCTTTCCTCCTGGTGCATGCTATCGAATGAACTGCCTCGCGATTGACACCTCGTCCGACTTTTTGTCGCTCGCCCTGAGTTATCAAGGCGGCGTCAGCCTGCGTCACGAGCCAGCCGGACAGGCCCATGCGGAACGCGCGCTGCCGGCCATTGAACAATTACTATCAGAGGCCAATGCCAAGCTCAGCGATCTGGACGCTATTGTCTATGGCCAAGGCCCGGGCTCATTCACCGGCCTACGCATTGCCTGTGGACTGGCGCAAGGTCTGGCATTCGCCGCGGATCTGCGCGTGGTGGCGATTCCCACACTCGATTGCGTTGCCGCCCAAGTCAGTGGCAAGGTGTTGGTCTGCCTGGATGCGCGCATGGGACAGGTGTATTGGGCCGCCTATGACAGCAGGGATGGACGTCAACTGGCGCCGATTACACTCTCCAACCCCGAGGCCGTGGTTTTGCCAGACTCGGATCAGAATTGGATCGCCGCTGGCAATGGGTTTAGCGCGTACGTCGCCCTACTCACCACGCGGTTAGCGCCACAATGTTGCTCGTTGCAACCAGAGCTGCGCCCGCATGCCGCCACTTTGATCACCCTGGCCGACAGTGGTCGTTATCCAATGATGGCGGCGCGAGATGCCAATTTATTATATGTGCGCGATAAAGTCGCACTGACTAATCGCGAACAGCAGGCTCAGCGCAAATGATTTCGCAGCGGGTCGGCACCCAACAAGACGCGGCTTCCATGGCTGCGCTTGAGGCGCGCGCAGTCCCCTACGCCTGGAGCGAACAGCAATATCGAGAAGGTCTGGCGGCGGGAAATCTTGCCCTGTTATTTCACGAAGAAACCGCTTTAGTTGGGTTGGCGCTTTCTTTGGCGGTGCTGGATGAGGCCGAAGTCCTCAACATTGCCATTGACCCGAGTCGCCAAGGACAAGGGCTGGGTACCCAGTTGTTACACCAGTTAATCGAGACCTTGCGCCGACAGGGGATCAGGCGGCTCTATCTCGAAGTTAGGGAGAGCAATCTGGCGGCGCGCGCGCTCTACCAGCGCGCGGGATTTCTACAGACCGGTCAACGTCCTAACTATTACCGTAGCGCATCCGGGCGCGAACATGCCATTTTGCTGGAGGCCAGCCTGTGAATCGCGAAACTCAGATCATTGAAGCCATGGGCCTCGGGCCCGTTTGGCAACCCCGTGAGGCCATGTTTTGCGATCACCCGGCGCTACGTCGCAGTGATATCGAGACTTCGATTGAGAACAATCTCGATTCCCATGAATCGGAGATGCCAGCGCAGTCAGCCAAGGTTCAACCCACATCCTCCGACATTGAAACGGCGACCCCTCTCGCGCAATTAACCCAACCCGCAATCGAGAATGCCACAGTGCAAGCGCCACAAGCTCTCAGCATTGTTGATTTTTCAGACCTGCGCCAGCTGCAACACGCGGTAGCTGAATGCAGCGCATGCCGACTGTGCAAAACGCGCGGTCAGACGGTATTTGGCCGCGGCAACCCAGATGCGCGTTGGCTATTGATCGGAGAAGCGCCCGGTGAGCAGGAGGATCAACAAGGACAGCCGTTTGTGGGACGCGCGGGACGCCTGTTAGACAACATTCTGAGCGCAGCGAGCTTGTCGAGTGAACACGATGTTTACATTGCCAACGTACTCAAGTGCCGTCCACCAGGCAATCGCAATCCGGCCGAAGAAGAAATTGCGGCGTGCCAGCATTTCTTACAGCAACAAATCCGCCTGATTAAACCGGATATCATCGTCGCTCTGGGTCGTTTCGCGGCTCAGACGTTACTGAACAGCGAGCTCAGCATCAGCCGCTTGCGCGGTAGTGCGCACGATTATCAAGGCATTCCCCTGATTGTCAGTTATCACCCCGCGTATTTACTGCGAAATCCACCGGACAAGGCCAAGGCCTGGGCTGACTTCTTATTCGCGCGTCAGCTGCTGAACGCGTCGAAGTAGCCACAGCCCCGAGATTCATCCAGCAAACTCGCCCTGTATGGACCACCATTCATCTGATCCGTAAAAAAATGATTTTACTGATGCTGTTATGCAAGCGTCAGTCCATGCAGACTGGATAATATTTTATCCACATGGACTAGCTCATGTCGCAATCAGAACTTAAAGTCATCCCGCTGCACCAAGCCAGTCCGAAAATTTACCCACGTGATGTGCGCGGACGCTTCACCGCTTGGCGTATTTATTTTGTACTCGTGACGCAGCTGTTGTATCTCGGGATGCCCTGGATTAACTGGCACGGACGGCAGGCAGTGCTTTTCGATTTAGAACATAACAAGTTTTACCTGTTTGGCGTGACGTTTTGGCCGCAAGATTTTGTGTATCTGGCGGCTATATTGATGTGCAGCGCTTTCGGCTTGTTTCTCTGGACCACGATCGCCGGGCGGCTGTGGTGCGGTTATTCCTGTCCACAAACGGTCTACACCGAGATTATGTTGTGGATCGAACGACTGGTGGAGGGTAATCATAACCGGCGCATAAAGCTCGATCAGCAGCCGATGAGTGCGCACAAGCTAGGAATCAAAACCGTCAAACATGGCTTAATGCTACTGTTCTCGCTTTGGACGGGAGTCACCTTGGTCGGTTATTACACGCCGATTCATCAACTGATGGCTGACGCGCCGAATTTATCATATGGTTCGTGGGAAATTTTCTGGATGTTGTTCTACGGTGGCTTCACTTATCTGTTTGCCGCCCTGTTGCGCGAACAAGTCTGCAAATATATGTGTCCTTACGCTCGCTTTCAAAGCGTAATGTTTGATGCCGACACCCTGGTGATCTCCTATGACGCGGCGCGTGGCGAAGCGCGCGGCGGACGGAAAAAAGGCGTGGATCCCAAAGCCGCCGGACTGGGAGACTGCATTAACTGCGGTATTTGCGTGCAAGTCTGCCCGGTCGGCATCGACATTCGAGATGGGCTGCAATACGAGTGTATCGGCTGCGCCGCTTGTGTGGACGCTTGCGATGACGTGATGGATCAGATGAATTACCCGCGCGGGCTAGTCAGCTACACCACTGAGAATGTACAACAGGGAAAATACAGTGCCAAACAGATCAAAAAGCACATTCTGCGCCCACGTGTACTGTTGTATTCGCTGATCTTACTGGCGGTATTGGCGGGCTCACTGATTTCATTCGCCATGCGTCTGCCGTTTAAGGTCGATATCATCCGCGATCGTTCGGCACTGGTGCGCGTGACCAATGATGGACAACTGGAAAACAGCTATATGATTCACATCATGAATGTCTCAAACCAGACACAGCACTTTAAGCTATCAGTCAACGGCCTGCCCTCGCTGAAATTACACGTCGACGGCCCGCCGATTGTCGTGCGCGCGGGAGAAACCCAAGAGGTCAACGCGCGCGTTCAGGCCGAACCGCAAGATGCCACTACGGGAGGACATGAAATCAACTTTGTCGCCCAACTCATCGAAGACCCGCGGCAGCACACCCAGGAGGCATCCAGCTTTATCGGCCAATAATCGCCCCGTAGGTTGGTGATGAGCAACGCGAACCCCAACATTGCCCGCATGGGGGTTGCTACGCTCACCGCCAACCTACCCATCGACCGTCATGCTCAGATTTCCGGACGTTGAGGTTCGCGTAGCTCAACGCCAGCCTGCCGGCTTATGATTGATCTGAATTTAGACAACAAAAAACCCTTCAAACATCGAAGGGTTTTTTGTACGCCATGCCACCGCAGCCAAGCTTACTTCAGCTTGGTTTCCTTGTAGAGCACATGCTTGCGGACAACGGGATCATATTTCTTGATCTCCATTTTCTCCGGCATGGTGCGCTTGTTCTTGGAGGTGGTGTAAAAATGGCCTGTGCCGGCAGTCGATTCCAGCTTAATCTTATCGCGCATGGTATACCTCAGTCGCTATCAGTTTAGCTGCAGAATCAGATCTCGCCGCGAGCGCGCAGATCTGCCAGGACAACATCGATGCCCAACTTATCGATGGTACGCAGCGCAGCGGTGGACACGCGCATGCGCACCCAACGGTTTTCGCTTTCCACCCAAAACTTGCGATATTGCAAGTTCGGCAGGAAACGTCGTTTCGTTTTATTGTTGGCGTGGGAAACATTGTTCCCGGTCATCGGACGCTTGCCGGTGACTTTGCAAACACGCGCCATGGTTAAACTCCCAAAACCGGTGAAAGCTGGCTTTATACCATAAAAAAATTGGTACAAGCAAGCCAAAAGCGCGCGTCGAGTGCCATAAGGCAGTGCGATGCGGCGCGTTGAGTGTAGAATGTTGCATTATACGCAGTTTCCCACCCGCGCGTCGACTACTTAGTAACCTTGCCATGAGGACGGCGGCGGGCCATGGGCCCCGCGGCGCAACAGCACCTTTCAAGACGGTTCAATTCGGACGGATTTCAAGGTAGAATCCCTGATTCCAACAGAGTCGTCGATCCATGACCAAGTTCATCTTTGTTACCGGTGGCGTAGTGTCCTCCTTGGGCAAAGGCATCGCCGCCGCGTCTATAGCAGCAATTCTCGAGTCGCGCGGTGCCAAGGTCACCATGCTCAAGCTCGATCCTTACATTAACGTTGACCCGGGCACCATGAGCCCATTCCAGCACGGCGAGGTATTCGTTACAGAAGACGGAGCCGAAACCGACCTGGATCTGGGTCATTACGAGCGCTTCATTCATGCTCGTATGAAAAAAAGCAACAACTTCACCACCGGGCAGATCTATGAATCCGTAATCACCAAGGAGCGCCGCGGCGACTATCTTGGCGGCACGGTGCAAGTGATCCCGCACATTACCGACGAAATCAAGCTCAAGGTTCATGAAGGCGCCAATGGCGCTGAAGTGGCGATTGTTGAAATCGGCGGTACGGTCGGAGATATCGAATCGCTGCCGTTTCTGGAAGCGATTCGTCAGATGCGCTCCCAGCTTGGGCGCAAGAACACGCTGTACGTCCATCTATCGTATGTTCCCTATATAGCAACGGCGTGCGAGATCAAAACCAAACCGACGCAACACTCGGTGCGTGAACTACGCGAGATCGGGATTCAACCCGATATCCTGCTGTGCCGCATGGATCGCGAACTACCCGATGATGAAAAGCGCAAGATTGCGCTGTTCTGTAATGTCGAGGAGCCGGCGGTCATCGGCTGCTACGATGCCGACACCATCTATAAAGTGCCCAGCATGCTGCACGCTCAGGGCATTGACGACATTATTTGCGAGCACCTGCAGCTTGACCTGCCCGCCGCCGATCTGTCCGAGTGGGATCGCATCGTCGATGCGATTGAGCACCCTGAAGCCAGCGTCAACGTCGCCATGGTCGGCAAATACGTCGACCAGACCGAATCGTACAAATCATTGTCCGAAGCGCTGAAGCACGCTGGGGTTCATACCAAGAGCCAGGTCAACATTCATTACATCGACTCGGAAGAGATCGAGCGTGATGGCGCCGAATCGCTGCGCGACATGGATGCGATTCTGGTTCCGGGCGGGTTTGGCAAACGCGGCGTGGAAGGCAAGATCAAGGCGGTGCGCTTTGCCCGGGAAAACAACATTCCCTACCTCGGCATCTGCCTGGGGATGCAAATCGCCCTGATCGAATACGCACGCGATCTGGCGGGCATGCCCGGCGCCAACTCGACCGAATTCAATCTCGACACCGAGTTCCCGGTGGTCGCGCTAATCGACGAGTGGGTTAACCATGACGGCAAGGTAGAAACCCGAGACGAAAACTCCAACCTGGGCGGCACCATGCGTCTGGGCGGGCAGCAGTGTGACCTGGTAGAGGGTTCACTGGCGGCGCGCATCTACGGCAACGCACAGATCGTCGAGCGCCATCGCCATCGCTACGAAGTCAACAACTACTACGTTCAACGTCTGGAAGCCGCGGGTCTGGCGATCAGCGGTCGTTCCTCCGGGCACGAGAAGCTGGTTGAGACGGTGGAAATTCCGCAGCATCGCTGGTTCTTCGCCTGCCAGTTCCACCCGGAATTCACCTCCACGCCGCGTAATGGACACCCGCTATTCACCGCCTACATTCAGGCAGCCCTTGCCTATAAGGCCGACAGGAGCAAAGCATGAAACTATGTGGATTCGAAGTCGGTCTGACCCACCCGTTGTTTTTGATTGCCGGTCCGTGCGTCATCGAGAGCGAACAGATGGCGCTGGACACTGCGGGTCAACTCAAGGAAATCACCACGCGCCTGGGTGTGCCGTTCATCTACAAGTCGAGCTACGACAAGGCCAACCGCTCAAGCGGCACCTCGTTCCGTGGTTTTGGCATGGAAGAAGGGCTGCGGATTCTGAGCGAAGTGCGCCGTCAGATTGGCGTGCCGGTATTAACCGATGTGCACAGCACGGAAGAAATTCCGCATGTCGCCGCCGTGGTCGATGTCTTGCAGACACCGGCCTTCTTGTGTCGCCAGACTGACTTCATCCACGCCGTGGCGCAGTGCGGCAAGCCGGTGAACATCAAGAAGGGGCAGTTCCTGGCCCCGGGCGACATGAAGAACGTGATCGACAAGGCGCGCGCCGCGGCAATTGCGGTCGGTCTGGATGACGACCGCTTCATGGCGTGCGAACGTGGCGCATCGTTCGGCTACAATAATTTGGTCTCCGACATGCGCTCGCTGATGATCATGCGTGAAACCGGCTGCCCGGTGGTGTACGACGCCACTCACTCGGTTCAGTTGCCAGGCGGACAAGGCAACGTGTCCGGCGGACAGCGCGAATTCGTGCCAGTTCTGGCTCGCGCGGCGGTAGCGGCCGGGGTCGCCGGTATCTTTATGGAGACCCACCCCAACCCGGCATGCGCCATGTCCGATGGCCCGAATGCCTGGCCGCTGGATCGCATGGAAGATTTGCTGGGCACGCTGAAAGAGATCGACGCATTGGTCAAGTCTGGACGATTTGCGGAACACGATCTGTAAAAGTCTGTTTTGAGATTCCCCTCTGTGACAACGGAGGGGTTGCCCATCCAACCAAGGTAGGTAATAAGACTATGAGTTCGATTATTGATGTGGTGGCGCGCGAGATTCTTGATTCGCGCGGCAATCCGACCGTCGAAGCCGACGTGTTGCTTGAATCCGGTGTCATGGGTCGCGCGGCAGTGCCGTCTGGCGCCTCAACCGGCGAAAAAGAAGCCCTCGAACTGCGTGACGGTGACAAAAGTCGTTACCTGGGCCGTGGGGTTCTAAAAGCAGTTGAGCACATTAACACCGAAATCTGTGAAGCCATCATTGGCCTGGATGCCTCGGATCAGGCCTTCATCGACAAGACACTGATCGAACTCGACGGTACCGAGAATAAAGGCCGCCTGGGCGCCAACGCCATGCTGGCGGTCTCGCTGGCGGTGGCGCGCGCGGCGGCGGAAGACGCGGGTTTGCCACTATACCGTTACCTCGGTGGCGCGGGCCCGATGGCTTTGCCCGTGCCGATGATGAATGTGATCAATGGCGGCGCGCACGCCAACAATACCTTGGATATCCAAGAATTCATGATCATGCCGGTGGGTGCGCAAACCTTCCGTGAAGCACTACGCTGCGGCGCCGAGATCTTCCATAGTCTGAAGAAGATCTGCAACGACAAGGGCTTTGCCACGACGGTCGGCGACGAAGGCGGTTTCGCGCCTAACCTGGCCTCGCATGAAGAAGCCATCACGCTGATCATCGCCGCCATCGAAGCCGCCGGGTACATTGCCGGACAAGATGTCATGCTGGCGCTCGACTGCGCTTCGTCCGAGTTCTACCGCGACGGTCGCTATCACCTGACCGCCGAAGGCCTGGCGCTCAGTTCGGAACAATTCACCGACTATTTGGAGACCTTGGTCAACAAATACCCGATCATCTCGATCGAAGACGGTATGAGTGAGCATGATTGGGCCGGCTGGCAGTTATTGACCCAACGTCTGGGCGAGCGCGTGCAACTGGTGGGCGACGATGTTTTCGTCACCAACCCGGCGATTCTGGCCAAGGGGATTCAACAAGGCCTGGCCAACTCATTGCTGGTGAAGGTCAACCAAATCGGCACGCTGTCGGAAACCCTCAAGGCGGTTGACCTGGCTAAGCGTTCACGCTATACCTGCGTCATCAGCCATCGCTCCGGCGAAACCGAAGACAGCACCATTGCCGATTTGGCGGTTGCCACCAATTGCATGCAGATCAAGACCGGCTCGCTGTCGCGTTCGGATCGCATGGCAAAGTACAACCAGCTGCTGCGCATCGAAGAAGAGCTGGGCGATGCGGCGACCTATCCGGGCATGACCGCGTTCTATCAACTCAAGAATAACATTTAAAGAATTTAATAATAAAAATGCGCTGGCTAACGCTGACACTGGTAATCCTACTTATCGCCCTGCAAGGGCCGTTATGGCTGGGCAAAGGAAGTTGGTTCCGGGTTTGGCAATTAGACCGTCAGCTTCAGCAGCAACGGGCGACCAACCAACAGTTGATCGCCCGTAACGCCGCGCTCGATGCCGAAGTCCGTGACTTAAAGCAAGGAACGGATGCCATTGAAGAGCGCGCGCGCAATGAATTAGGTATGATCCGAAATGGCGAGGTGTTTTTTCAACTACTGGGCCCGGCAAACTCCACTCCCGCGCAATAACCGCGGACATTGCCACCCGGTATCCTTGAGCGTCGTCTGATGAACCGTGGCCATAAGTTTTCCAGGATCTGGGCAATGACGACCAATAATCCAATTGAAGTCGCACGAGAAACATTGAAGCAGCTGTCGCTGCGCAAGCTACTTCCTACCCCGGAAAATTTCGAGCACGTTTATAACGAGCTCACGCAAACCCCTACCGTGCGCGAGAACCGACTCGCCAACCAATTATTGCGGGCTCTCGAATCGCAAGCGAGCAGCACCGTTCAATCCCAACTGGCAATCAGCCGACTGCAACAGGCTATCGAAGAAAACCGCTGGGAGCAGGTGCCACAACTGGCCATCGATTGCATGAGCGAATCCGTGCAAAAAACCCAGCTTACGCGCTCATGGGGAGTTTTGATCCAAGAGCTGATTCGCTGCTGGGACTTACGCCAACCCGACTTACCACAGCACTTCAAAGAATCCGCGCTACAGCGCATGACGCTGAATTACGGCAATCGTCCGGAAGAGCTCAATCTCAAGTTGTCTGCGCTGCTCGACAATTGGGCCGGCCCTCCCAGTCAGCGCGAGAGCCATGCCGAAGCACAAGAAGCGGCACCGGAGACACCGGTGCGACTCACCTCGCCTAGCGGCCCACCCGAGCCATTAGATAATAGCTGGGCAACTTGGCAGCATGCGCTGGCCTACGCGCTCAAGCACGGCCTGGAACCAAGACTATTGCACCAGCCCGAGATGCTGGATGGACTGGACAAGCTGATCGACGACCTGGAGCAGCTGCAAGGCTCGCTCGAGCTCGACGCCTACCTGCCACGCCTGCGCTCGTTCATGATCCAGTTGGAACTACAATCGCAGCAAGAAGGACGACTAGTCAGCTGTCTGGCCAGCTTGCTGAAGCTGATGCTGGAAAACATCGCCGAACTCAACCCATCGGACAGCTATCTGGTGGGGCAAGTCACCTCGCTGCAAGAAGTACTGTCGCACGAACCGCTGTCGATGCAGCAGCTTTACCTGCTGGAAACCAATTTACGCGAAGTCATCCGCAAACAAGGCACGCTGCAGCACACGCTGGACGAAGCCACCAACTCGATGCGCGCCCTGCTCGACCGCTTCATTTCGCGGCTGGCGCTGATGACCGACACCACCGACGAATTTCACGGGAAAATTAGCCGCCACAGCCAGCGACTAAAAGAAACCCAGGACGTCACCGAACTCAACACCATCATTGCCGAGCTGGTGGACGATACCGCCGAAATGCAGCAAGGTCTGCACACTTCGCGCGACGAACTGGTTTCCGCGCGCGAGCAGGTTGAAGCCGCCGAACGCCGAATACACGACCTGGAGCTGGCGCTGGAAACCGCCAGCACCAAGGTCAAGGAAGACCAGCTGACCGGCGCTTACAATCGGCGCGGGCTCGCTGAGCATTTCCAGCGTGAAATCAGTCGCAGCGAGCGCAGTCATAACCCGTTGTGCGTGGCGCTCTTGGATGTTGATAACTTCAAGCAGCTCAATGACCGATACGGCCATCTGGCCGGTGATGACGCGCTGATCTATTTGGTCGACGTGATTCGCGGCAGCATTCGTCCCTCGGACGTGGTTTCACGCTTCGGTGGCGAAGAATTTGTACTGCTGATGCCGGACACCGACATGCAAGAAGCCATGGAAACCCTGCGCCGACTGCAACGCGATCTGACTAAAACCTTCTTTTTAGCCAACAACGACAGACTGGTGATTACCTTTAGCGCCGGCGTGGCCGAATGGCATCTGGGCGAGCATGATATCGACGTGATTGAACGCGCTGACCAAGCCATGTATCAAGCTAAATTGGCGGGTAAAAACCAGGTGTGTTCAGCGGAAGATCCACTGCGAGAAGCGCTAAAAGGCGGTGGCTGAGACAAGGACGACGGGACTTTGCCAACCAGGCAAAGTCCCGTCTTGGTTTAGGACTTGCCGGCGGCGGCGCGACGGCGCCGCACCTCTTTGGGGTCCGCCAATAAAGGACGGTAAATCTCAACCCGGTCATGAGCGCGCAGTACCGTGGTAACGGCGACCGCCTTACCGAAAATGCCCAATCGTGGCGCGACCAGATCAATTTCAGGAAACTCCGCCACCAGACCCGAGGCGCGCACCGCGTCCAATGCCGAACTACCCGGCGCCACGCGCAGCGATACCAAGCGCTGCGCATCAACGCGCGCAAAAGCCACTTCCACCTCAATGGTTTCAGACATGATCATAAATCCGGTCGGCTTCCTTGATAAACGCGTCGACTAATGAAGCTGAAATATGTTCAAACACCGGCCCGATCAATTTTTCGAGAATCCGGCTGGAAAATTGATAGCTGAGGCGGAATTCAATCTTGCATCCGATGGTCCCGAGCGGCTGGAACTGCCAATACCCCTCCAGGCTTTCAAACGGCCCGTCGACCAACTCCATTTTGATCGACTCGCCCTCGACACAGATATTGCGCGTACTAAAACGCTGCTTCACCTTGAAGTAATCGATGGATAAACTGGCCACCACATGCTCGCCATCGCGCGCGTGCACCTCGGCCTTGCCGCACCAAGGCAAAAAGCGCGGGTAACGCTCGAAATCGTTGACCAACGCATACATTTGGGCCGGCGTATGTCCGACCAACACATTCTTTTCTACAACCTTCATCGCAGCCAGACAGCAAAAAACATCACGTTACCTGTTTCGCGTTGTAGAAACAACAATCGTATCCAATTCAACCGGCTTAAACCGCTGAAACTCAAATCATTTAGTCGATGCGCGGACTCTGGTAGAATGGCGGATTCTCTATAAGCATGCATCCCCATGAGCATTATCCAGAACCGCAAGGCCTTCCACGAATACTTCATCGAGGACGAACTCGAGGCCGGGCTCGTGCTGGAAGGCTGGGAAGTCAAAGCGATCCGCGCCGGACGCGCGCAGATCAAAGAGAGCTATGTCATCTGGCAACGCGGAGCGTTCTGGCTGATTGGCATGCATATCATGCCGCTATTGTCGGCCTCGACCCACGTTCATCCAGATCCAGTGCGCCTGCGCAAACTGTTGATGAAAGAGTCGGAGATCAACAAATACATTGGCAAAGTCGAACGCGCCGGCTACACCATGGTGGCGCTTGATCTGCACTTTCACAAAGGCAATGTCAAAGTCCAGATCGGCCTGGCCAAGGGCAAGAAGCAGCACGACAAGCGCGCCACCGAGAAAGATCGCGATTGGCAGCGTGAAAAGCAGCGCGTGATGCGCAACAAATAAAGATTCCGACGCAACGCCCGACTGGCGTTGCGTCGCATTAAATCAAGGATAAGCATGGATAAGATCCTCATTCTCGACTTCGGCTCGCAAGTCTCCCAATTGATCGCGCGCCGGGTACGCGAAGCGCATGTGTACTGCGAACTGCACCCCTTCGACATGACATTGGCGCAGATTCGCGCCTTTGCCCCGACCGGCATCATCCTGTCCGGCGGCCCGAACTCGGTCTACGAAAGCGATTACCAGGCTGACCCGGCGCTGTTGCAACTGGGCGTACCGGTGCTCGGCATCTGCTACGGCATGCAGTGGATGGCGCAAGCCCTGGGTGGCAAGGTTGAATCCGGCACCGTACGCGAATTCGGCTACGCCGAAGTGCGCACCGTCGGCAGCCCGCTGTTTGACGGACTAGCGGATAAAACCCTGCCCAACGGCGAACACGCGCTCGAAGTCTGGATGAGCCATGGCGACAAGGTCAGCGCGCTGCCGGCGGGTTTCAATGTGATTGGCAGCAACGCCTCCTGCCCGATTGCCGCCATGGCGGATGAACGCCGTGGCTTCTTCGGTGTGCAGTTCCACCCGGAAGTCACCCACACACGCCAGGGCAAGGCGCTGTTGCACCGTTTCGTGCTCGACATCTGCCTGGCGGCGCCATCCTGGACCATGCCCAACTACATCGACGAAGCCGTGGCCAAGATTCGCGCCCAAGTCGGTGCAGAAGAAGTGATTCTCGGCCTGTCAGGCGGTGTGGACTCATCGGTTGCGGCCGCGTTGATCCACCGCGCCATCGGCGACCAACTGACCTGCGTGTTTGTCGATCACGGCCTGCTGCGCCTGAACGAAGCCACGATGGTGATGGAGATGTTCGCCAAAAACCTGGGCGTCAAGGTGGTGCACGTCGATGCCTCGGTCGACTTCATGGGCAAGCTCAGCGGTGAAACCGACCCGGAGAAAAAGCGCAAGATCATCGGCGCCGAATTCGTCGAAGTGTTCCAGCGCGAAGCCAAGCGTCTGCCGAACGCGCGCTGGCTGGCGCAAGGCACCATCTACCCCGACGTAATCGAATCCGCCGGAGGCAAGACCAAGAAGGCCCATACCATCAAGAGCCACCATAACGTGGGCGGCCTACCGGAAACCCTGAACCTCAAGCTGCTCGAGCCGTTGCGCGAACTGTTCAAGGATGAAGTGCGTGAACTGGGCGTGGCGCTTGGCCTGCCGCACGACATGGTCTACCGTCACCCATTCCCGGGCCCGGGCCTGGGGGTGCGCATCCTGGGCGAAGTCAAATACGAATACGCCGACTTGCTGCGTCGCGCCGACGCGATCTTTATCGAAGAACTGCGCAACACCAAGGATGAAGACGGCCTGTCGTGGTACGACAAGACCAGCCAGGCATTCGCGGTATTCCTGCCGGTCAAGTCGGTGGGCGTGATGGGTGACGGTCGTACCTACGAATGGGTCGTGGCGCTGCGCGCCGTGGTCACCTCGGACTTCATGACCGCGCACTGGGCCGAACTGCCCTACTCGCTCTTGGGCCGCGCCTCCAACCGCATCATCAACGAAGTGCGCGGGATTAACCGTGTGGTTTACGATGTGTCGGGCAAGCCGCCGGCAACCATCGAGTGGGAGTGAGTGCAGTTTATAAGTATTTGGTTTTATTTGATATTTATCGTGTCATTGATGATGTGTGGTGCATCATCAATGGCATTTTTCATGGCAGGTCCCAAACGGGAATAAGACCCTGCCTCGATACCATGAGAGTGGGTGGCCAACGCTCATGGTATCGGTATGTGGCCGTCGCCGGCAACCATTCGGCCCTGCCTCGCCAAATGCCGTGAGGGCTATTGTGGCGGATTACCAGGGCTGGGTCGTAGGCCCCACGGTGAACTCTGTCATGTTGGTGTCGGCCGGTTGCTCGATGGCGAATGCGACGACACTGGCGATTCGATCTGACGAGATGCCGTGGGCTTCGTAAAGCGCTTGCATGCCCGCCGATGTGGTCGGGTCGCTGATGGTGTTCAGTAACTCCGTGTTGATTGCCGCGGGGTAGATGGTCGCTGTGCGAATATTCGTCTTCTCCATCGCCGACTCGATGCGCAGGACTTCCATAAATTCTCTTACGAACCACTTCGTGCCGCCGTAGACTGCGGCACCCGGGTAGGCTTTGAGCCCCGCCACCGATGAGGTGGCAATCACCTGGCCGGACTTCTGGGTGGTGAAGGTCGGCAGAATCGCCGCCACGCCGTTGAGCACGCCCTTGATGTTGATGTCGACCATTTCGTGCCAATCGTCTGTCTTCATGGCTGACAGAGGTGCGCTGGGCATGATGCCAGCATTGAGGAAGATGACATCGACTTTGCCGTAGGTATCCTTGGCCAATTTGACGATGGCATCGTTGTCGGCCTGCCGGGTGACGTCTAGCCTCTGGTAGATCGCTTCGCCACCTGCTGCAGAAATCTCATCGGCAAGTTGCTTGAGTTTATCTTCGCGTCGCGCCCCAAGGACCACCTTGGCGCCCTTGGCTGCCAACAGCTTTGCACTTGCTGCACCTATTCCTGAAGAAGCGCCGGTAATGATGACAACTTTGCTTTGCATGGTTTCTTTCTCCTGTTCGTTCAACAAATATGGGGTTTGAAAAAGACTTCGGTCAGGCCTTGGGGAACAACAATTCCCAATTGGCCATCGGTCCCAGGGGAATGATGTCCCAGCCGATCAAATTGGCCGTGGCCAGCGGAAACGACATCAGTACGGCGCGCGCGGCCTCCACGGATTCTGCTTCAGCGGTGATCGCCACGCCGGGACGGTCCTGACGGAAATAGATGTCGCGGATGAAGCCGGTCTTGTACAGATCCCAGGCGTGGCGCACCTCTTCGAGCATATGAGGGCCATATTGCTCCATGGTGGCGTTGGGTTGCGGTACATCGAGGCAAAGTAGTTTCATGGGAGTCACTCCAGTGGGTTATAAAAAAGATGAGCGAAAGTTAATGAAGAGCGTCTCAGGCTGGTACGGCGTCGAGCTGCGGCGCGGTCAGACAGGCCCGCAGGGCCTGCTGGAAGCCTGCGAGCTTGTCGTCGCTGGCACCCATGGCCTCGAAGAGGGCCAGCGGCTCGGCGTAGGACATGCCAACGTACAAGGCGCTGGCTTTCATCGGTGTCAAGACTTCTTGAATGCTGCTCTGGATCAGGCCAGCGGCCGAGTAGGTATGAACCGTGGCACCGGCCGAAACCACCACCTGCATTTGCTTACCATGCAGCGCCTTGCCTTCCGGGCCGAAAGCCCAGCCATAACTCCAGACCTGGTTGAGATAGGCCTTGAGCATCGGCGTGAGGTTGAACCAATGGATGGGAAACAGATACACCACGCGGTCCACACCTTTATGAGCCCGCTGTTCGGCGGCGACGTCGAAGGCGGAGGTGTCGTGGCCGTAAAGGGTTTCGAGGTTGCGCACCGTCACATTGGGCAAGGCTTCGGCGGTCTGCTGCAGCGCCTTAATAACCTGTGACTGTTCGGGATAGGGATGGGAGACGATCAGCAGTGTTTTCATGGTGTGTCCACTTCAGTAGAGGGTTGGGTCTGGCTTCACAACAAGGCTGTGAGCTTGCGATGGGTGAATTCTGAATAGATTCATCATTGAAGAGAACCGGCTATTTTGTTTAGGATTTGTCAACTTGAAGTTGTTAATCCGGGCCACTGCCCGGGGAAAGAGAGAGCGGGTCATGGATTCATCACAGCGCGTCCGCGCCATCCTGTCCTTCGTCCAAGCGGCCGATGCGGGCAGCTTTGCCGCAGGCGCCCGTGCGCTTGGCATCTCCTCGGCGGCAGTCAGCAAGAACATTGCGGGGCTGGAAAAAGCACTGGGGGTGCGGCTGATGAATCGCACCACCCGCAGCCTCAAGCTGACCGAGGAAGGCGATGCCTTCCTGCGGCAGGCCCGGGTGGCGCTGGAGGCGCTGGACCTGGCGGCCGATGCGGTCGTCTCCCAACGAGCAGCCCCTTCCGGGCGGGTGCGCATCTCCACCAGTGCCGGCTTTGGCCGCGAGCAACTGACTCCAGTGTTACCGGGCTTGCTGAACACCTATCCTGGCCTGGCGGTCGAGGTCGATTTTGATGACCGGGTGGTCGACCTGGTCCATGATGGCTACGACATCGCCTTGCGAGGCGGACGCATCGCCGATTCCTCGCTGGTGTCCCGGACCGTGTGCAAGTTCCGAATGGTGTTGGTGGCCTCGCTGGCCTATCTGGAAACCCACGGCATTCCGAAACAGCCTGAAGACCTGCTACGGCACCGGATGTTGACCCGGCGCTTTCTGGGCGGGCGAATTTCGCCGTGGAATTTCGTCGCCGAGGACGGGAGCATCAGCACGCTGAACACCGAATCGGCCTTGATGACCATGTCTTCACCGGAAACTCTGACCGAGATGGCGGTCGCAGGCGTCGGTGTGGCGGAAATCGGTATCCACCATGCCTGGAAATACCTTCAGAGCGGGGCGCTGCGACTGCTGTTGTTGCGCTCGCACCATCCTGGACAATTCGAGATGACCTTACAGTATCCTCACCGCGCCCTGGTGGCACCGCGGGTGCGAGTGACGGTGGACTATCTGCTTGATTCTTTTGCCAACATGCCCGAGCTTCATGTCTCTCAATCGGATCTGAGCGCCTACGAGGCTTAATCCGACTTGAGTCTTTGCGCGATTAAGTTGCCAGCGTTGATGATTGATCGTATTTTCTCTCGATCATGGTATTTTTCATGGCATGGTCGACGCGAAAAGGTGTGTAGCGTGCAGATGCCATGATGACGTGCACAACATGGCATCAAGTTGCTGGACGACAGGACGTTCTGCACAGATAGATTTCAGTCTGGAGCGGACAATACATCCACGAAGTTGAGCGACAGCTTCGGGCTGATTACATGGCTGGTATTCATACACTTAACGCGCGCGGCAACATAATGCTCCCGGTTCTTCGAGAGCATTATGCCTGGATCGATTCGCGCACCTTTCATGAGATTCAGCACTTCCACCGCGATCTCCTCGCGATTCTTCGCGCGAAAGGCATCGACTACTCGTCGCTGCGAAGCGCGCTGACGCCGCAACCGACGAAGCATGAGGCGGCGTTTCTCTTCGACGAGCAACGTTGCGAGAATACGTTCGTTCCAGGCGTGGAATGCGCCGACGCGCTATTCATGGCGCTCAACGGCAAAACGACGCACAGCATTCTTGGCGGTGAGTTGACCGATGACCGAGATCAGATCGCACGCGAGTTGCTTTCCAGTTCGGCTGTTGTCGCGAAAGACCTGAACTTCAAGCATCCATGCTTCTGCTACGTCCTCTATGTCAACAACCTTTCTGAGAGCGAGGTCGGCGCAATCGACAGCAAGCTCCGGGTACATAACGCTTATCTTGGATACGTCCCGTGCACCTATGCAAGCTTGGCCAAGACCTTCGTGTCGATGCACCTCGTAAACCTGGTGGTCAAGCAAGGCGATACCATTATCCTCGGGCATGAGGATGACCGACCGAACACCGAGAACCACAATCTGCATTTTCATGACTACACGGCCCTTGGCCTACGGCTAAAAAGCATTCAGTCGATGTACTTCAGCAACTTCCTGTCCTACAAGCCCGAGCAGATGATGTTAGAGGTGTCGGACGACGATCTTGAAATTGCGCTTCTGGCGATATCCGAAGAGGTTGCTCCCCTCTCTGAATTCACAGTCGTCATCGCAGACGAGAAGTTTGAGAAGTATCTGAAGACGGCAAAGCTCGGGAAGCTGAGGAAGGCAGGCTTTGCCGACCTGACCAAGGCGGAGCTGGAGGCAGCTATCCGCGAGAAGCTGCGGATGAGCTACTTATACAACTTAGAGTGGGTTGACGAGCCCACGCACCAACTCAGCAAGTTCAATATCATGCTCGAATTCCCCAGGCAGAACGGACACCCGGAGCGTATGGTCGTCGCCCTCGAATACAAGCCCACCGAGCGTGTGTTGCGGCTGGTGACGATTTCGTGAGCGTGTAAAGCACAGCGCGAAAGCAAGGCTTTGTCCTGTTGCCGAATCGGCACCCAGTATTGCTGGCGAAAGGATATGCGGAGCGGTTCTCTATGGTACTGAAAACGTATATACTTTAGAAGTATCTTTGATAGGGGCTGAATCATGTCCAAAGAAGCTGTTTTTACGATGAAGCTGGAGCCTGAGTTGCGCGCGGAGTTCATGGCCGAGGCGGAAGCGGCCCACAGGCCGGCTTCGCAGGTTCTGCGCGAATTGATGCGCGAGTTCGTTCAGCGTCAGCGGGAGAGTAGGGAATATGACGAATTCCTGGGCCGCAAGGTTGATGCTGGCCGGGCTTCGATGCGCGCTGGCGTTGGTCACTCCAATGATGAGGTTGAAGCCACGTTCGCCGCTAGGCGTGCAGCTGTGGCGAATCAGGCGTGAGGGTCATTTGGACGCCTGAAGCGCTGCAGGATCGCGCTGATGTTTGGGACTACATAGCGGCCGACAATCCGCGAGCCACCGCTCGTATGGATGAGCTTTTCAGCGATGCGGCAGCTAGGCTTGCCGATCATCCGAAGTTGGGACGGCCGGGGAAAATTCAAGGAACCCGCGAGCTGGTGCCGCACGAAAGCTATCGCTTGGTGTACGAAGTCAGCGGCGAAACGGTTTGGATGCTGGCTTTGGTCCACACTTCGCGTCAGTGGCCATTGGTCCGTGATTGAGCGAAGAGGTGGGGCTGAGAATAAGCGGTTGACCACGCTAGATGCAGCCGAACGCTGGTTGCGAATTTTTACTAACGAACGAGCATGGTATTTTTCATGGCATCATCTGGATGTGTTGACTCAAAAGCCCCCTATTGGCGGTTTGTGGCTTATTGATAATTGAGTGGGAGTAATCCCGCGCCTGGCATCGGCAGGCGGCTGATGGATTGAAATACACAGAAGCCCGCGGGCTTTTTTCATTCTTGGCCAGCTCACGGGATCAAATCAATGACCGGCTCATGGCAACCTAGTGCAGATGATCAAACAAAATGCCGTTCACTATGTTTAAGTGAACGGCATTTCCCCCGATGACACGGTTTCTCGCGTCAATCTAGCGCATGCCGCAGCGCTTTATAAGCACGAACCAGGTCATCGAGGCTGAACGAGCGATTCAAACCGCTCGGATTGGGCAGGAGCCAGACTTTCGATCCACCGAAGCGGCTGCTTTGTTGTCCCCACAACAGCTGACGTTGACCAGAAATCGCCGCATAGGCCGCCTTGCCCAAGAAGGCGATGTAGGCAGGATGATAAAGTTCGATTTTGTTGCGTAACGCCGAAGATGATTCAAGATACTTCCGGGCTGAAAGCTGATCGGCGCGGGCAGTCGGCCGGCCGACCGCCGAGGTCAATCCGCATCGATGGGCCAATAGCTCGCGGTCGTTTTCGGGCCTGATCAGCTCTGGCGTAAAACCGGCCAGATGCAACACGCGCCAGAAACGATTTCCCTTGCCGGCAAAATGGTGGCCGACCGCCGCCGCCTCCATGCCGGGGTTGATGCCACAAAATATTACCGCCAATCCCCGCGCCAGCACGTCCGGGAGCGACGCAGGCGCAGCGTTGTCGCTCGAACCAGGAAATACGCGCAATTCTTGAACTTCTGTCATATCGCTCGCCATAGTGTAGTCATACGCCTGCTACCATTTCTACGCTGAAACAACCAGCCCGAAGTCCCCGATCCAGAAGTCGCGACGCGTTCGCCTGCTCGCACGGGTGGGGCCGGGATGGTCGCGGCAACCGCGTGCCACGTGAGGGGAAAATATCTTGAAATAAATATGTTGAAAAATATACTATATAAAAATGAACAAAAATCACAAATCAGATCATGTTGGAATTGCCTCATTGGCACAGTACCGTGTCGATGGACAATCCCTGGGTGACAAGCAGATCAGCATCATGTTTCGTCTGGTTTCCGTCCGGCTGATGAACCTGTTGGGCCAAAAGGTAGAATCCTATGGGTTGAGCAATAATGGCTACATCGCCTTGATGACCCTGCATGGTAGTCCAGCTCAACTGCTTAATCCTTCCGAACTGTCGGCGCTGATCGGAGAGTCGCGCGGCAATATGACCCGCATCTGTGATGAACTGATCAAAAAAGACCTGATCACCCGCGTGCCCAGTCCGCAGGACCGGCGGCGGATCAATCTATCGTTGAGTGAAAAGGGAATGGCGCTCGTCACCGAGTTATCTCCTCTGCTCAGCGCGCATAACCAGCGGATCTACCAGGGGTTTAGCCGCGAGGAAAAAGCATCGGCCATTGCCTTCATGAGCAAATTGACCGATAGGCTGGATGAAATGATGTAAACCGATGGGCCCGATATTGCTTGCCATCTCATGCGAGCAATAGTGTTTGTAATTTTTTAACTAATTAGTTGAAAAATTAATTATCAATTATTCATCACCCCCCCCCGCCTGGGCGGCGTGCGCGCTGCTGCTGGTGCTCAACGGCTGCGCCATGCAGCCAGAGGCAGATGCAGTGGCGCATCGCCCCCCCTCAGTCAGGCGTCTTTGTCTGGCAAGGCACAGGAACCTGGCCGACGTTCGAGTCGGCCCTTTTTATGGCCGACACAAAATCCAGCCCACTGGCCCCTCGGCCAAGGGAGACTGCCCTCTTAATGTTCAATTAATCCCAGCGTTATAGGCTCTGCGCTAACAATTGGCCCGGCAGGGCTTTAGACAGGAGGTTAATGATGAATCCACTGATTACCCGCGTTAAACGTCACACCACGATCGTACTGAGTGTCGCGGCCCTCAGCCTGATAGTGTTCAGCCCGATGGCCCAGGCCAACCCAGTCAAACAAACCATGAATGAAATGAAGCACGCGTTTAATAGCGCGATGAACAGTACGTCAATCGCCGAGTTCGCCCAATATGAAGCGCGGCTGCAAGACAGCACCAACAAAGCCAGCCATTTAAGCTACAACGACAACCCATCGACGTACCGGCAGGGAATGCAGGAACTGCAACGCGGACTAGACCGGGTGAATCTGGATATCAAGGCTGGTGATCTAGCTTCGGCTAAACGCGATTTACACAGCATCATCGCCACTAAAAAGCACTATCACGACTTGCTGAACTAAATCGCACGAATCTAGCCCCCCCACTTCTCATTGGGCTTTCAGGACAAAATGGCAAACAAAACGCTACAAAAATACCCATTCGCCGTATCCATCTTGCACGGATTAGTCGGTTTGGCGATGCTTTCCACCCTAGTGATCGGCTGGTTACTGGATGATCATGAAGAATTGATGAAACTGCATCGCTCACTCGGTGTGACCGTCATCCTTCTGGTGATATTGCGGATTGCGGTTCGCATCTCACATCGCTCGGCGCTACCGCGCTCGGTCAATCAGACGGGATCATTAGCCTATCTTGCGGAAAAATCCGTCCATGGCTTATTGTATCTAAGCATGCTGGCCGTGCCTCTGCTAGGCTGGCTCAAGACCAATGCCTCCGGTCATGCCGCTAGTTTTTTTGGCGTGTTCGATTTGCCAAGATTGATGGCCAAAAACCCTGGCCTGTCACATGTACTGGGGGGTGCGCATTCGCTCTCGGCCACCATTTTTGCTCTATTAGTGGGACTGCATGTCGCGGGCGCGCTAGCGCACCTGGTCACCCACAAGGACAATGTGTTCAAACGAATTTTGCCTTACCCCGTCATGCGCCAGGCGGAGAAATAGGCTAACCCTACGAAAGTGGTCTGATGCGTTTACTTTTGGTTGAGGATGACGTGCTGCTCGGAGAAGGCCTGGTTGATGGCCTGACTGAAGCCGGCTTCCTGGTTGACTGGCTGCGCAACGGACAAGCGGCGATTTCCGCGCTGCAAACCCAGCACACCTTCGATGTCATGGTATTGGACATTGGCCTGCCGATTGTTGATGGACTACACGTTTTACAATGGGTGCGCTCGCAAAAGCTGGCGCTGCCGGTGCTGCTGCTCACCGCTCGAGATTCGATTGATGACCGTGTACGGGGTTTGGGCATGGGGGCGGATGACTATCTGGTGAAACCCTTTGCCCTCGCCGAACTGGTAGCCCGGCTGCTGGCGCTGCTGCGCCGACAGCATGGCGTAATCAGCAATGTCGTCCGCTGGAGAGAGTTTGAAATGGATGTAGCGCACCAGACGCTGTTGCGCTCAGGTCGGCCATTACCCTTGTCCGCCATTGAATTTCGTCTATTGCATATTCTGATATACAACCGGCCAAATTATCTGTCACGCCAACAACTGGAAGAAAAGCTGTATGGCTGGCAAGTCGACATTGAAAGTAACGCCCTGGATGTTCATCTATCACATTTGCGCAAAAAGCTGGGGGCGGACGCCATCATCAATGTCCGCAATCTGGGTTGGCGCATCGCGGATGAACAACCAACCGCATCGCCACATTGATGAATAATCCGCCCTCAATGCTGAAGCGCATGCTCGCCCGCGTGAGCAACTCGCTGGTCTGGAACATGACCTTTTTGTTGATTTGCTCAACCTGTGTTGCGTGGGCACTGTTTTCGGCGGTTCTGGTCTGGCAATCGGAAAGAATGACGCATGAAATTCTGGTGAAACAACACCTGCGCTTTGCGCAAATGCTGTGGGAAAACATGCGAGATCGAGATGATTTGCAAACCGGACATGTCCATCCCTTAGGTAGCAAAGATCATCTCGAGTTTGCGCTCTACAGCGCGGGCGGGAGCTTACTCAAAGCCAGCAGCGCACCCGCCCTGCCATTCCAGGCACAGGCACAAGCAGAACCTCGAGTGGTTCAGTACTCGAGGCAGAACATGCTGATTTCCAGCCGTAGCAACGACACCTACCAACTAGTGGTTGCCTCGCCAGACAATAGCGCCAAAATGTTATCGCATGAATTGGCGGAGCATGTCGCGCTACTGGCCTTGCTGGGGTTGGCCTTATTGATTCCGGTTCTGTCCTGGGCCTTGCGCCGTGGACTCAGACCGATTCAGCGCTTCACCGCCGAGGTGGCCACCCGTGCCGGAGACAATCTCAGCCCAATCCAAACCCCGGTGCAAACCGAACTCGAACCACTAAAAAACCGACTGAATGGGTTGTTTAGTCAGGTAGAACAGGTCATGGCGCGCGAACAACGGTTTACCGCCGATGCCGCGCACGAACTGCGCACGCCGCTCGCGGCGATTCGTTTACAGCTGGAATTGGCGCAAAACAGCCAACGCCCCGAGATCCGGGACAGAGCCTTCACCAGAGCCACCCGAGCCATCGACCGCACCACCCATGTGGTCAGTCAGTTGCTATTGCTGGCGCGCTTGGAGCATGGCAAAACCATCGAGCAGCAGCCGATTGATTTCGCCCAATTAGCGCGCGACGCACTGGCCGAAGCCGGGCTTCCCGATGATCCCTCCCACCTGCGCATCAACGGCGATGCCCAGTTTCACGGCCAACCGGTGCTGTGGGGGCTGGTATTGCGCAATCTATTGGATAATACCCAGCGCTATGCCGGAGATCAGGCCGAAGTCTTCATCACTATCGAACCACAACAATTGACGGTGAATGACACCGGTAATGGCATCCCCGTGGAGCAAATGGCCCGGCTCGGCGAACGCTTCTATCGCCCGGATCAGACCCAGGACGGTGTTGGCCTGGGCTGGTCGATCATCATGCGCATTGCTCAGTTGCATCACGTCCAGATCACGCCCTTTCAGGTTCACCCCCATGGCTTTGGCGTGACCTTCAGGTTTGATTAGCGAAGAGTGCTCCCCGCTTAGGCAAAGCAGGCTTCATCCGCCACACCAGCGGTGTTCGGACGCCCAAATCGGCATAATAAAAATGGTGTCACGAACGCCATGATGGATGATGAGTTTGGAGAAATCCGCCGTGCAAGGTCAGCCGCGCCGCCAGCAAACTTCCGCGCAAAACTTCAGACTTTCCTTACAGCCCTTCTATCTTGTCATGTCGAATCCGGCTGGGTATGGTGATGTCTGCGGCGCAATGTCGCAAAGGCGCGAGCCTGAGGTGTTACCAGCACCCCAGGCTCGCTAACCAAACCAACTCAATAAAGGAGTTTGTATGGCTAAGGTCGAGTGTAATCCCTTCTTCAGTAGCGCTTCAAATCAGTCACCACGCCAGGAACAGCTTTTTTTGCTGATTTCACAGTTGTGCGCGCCGCGCACGCGTCGTCCGCAGCCTGACGTGTGTCGTTTAGTCGTCGACAGTCGCCTACCCTGGGCGGTGGCGCCGATTGACGGCGAATCGTCATGGTTGTACCTGCCGCAAGCCGCGCGGGCGCGGCAGTTGGCGGGCTGCCTGGTGTTGAGCGCTTCTTAAGTCATCCATTGGAGGCGGGGGCCGGGCGCCCCCGAACCGGGAGAGAGGGCGAACGATGCACCCCGCGTGCGCGTGCGTGCTTGCGCCAATTCCCGCGCGTTTACCCGTAGCGCGCACCCCGCCATTATTGTCATCCCCTAGCGCCGTCAGCGGCCATCTTACAGCACACCAACACGCGGAATCGCCTCGCACAGCAAGCAGAAGATATGCACTTCTCCCGCTTTTGCCCGCATGGTTCTATCTCGCAGACAGTAATAACTCTTCCCACTAGATGAGCGAACTCACCATGCGAATCGGTTCTCAACTATTTGGCTATACCCTGACCCTGGCGCTGATGTCCGCGCCCAGCGCCGAGGCCAGCCCAGCCCCACGGCAAATCATGCTCGATCTGCGCGGCGACCCGCAGGCATTGCGCGACGCGCATAAACGCACGTTTGCGCCTCACCCAACTCAATCCAGCGGTTTTTGGGCGCAACGGGGCGAGATCCTGAGCGTAGAGGTCAACTCGGCGTCCAGGCACAGCCCGGAATTGTGGATCGTCCCGATTGGCAGCAGAGAAGCCAAACAGACCCTCTCTCTGCAGCCAGGCAGTAATTCAATTCGCGCCGAACTTAACGGCGTGATCTATTTTGTGGCGCCATTCAATCAGCAGGAGCGTAAAAACCCTATCCACATCACCCTCAGTGGCGGCGGGCGCGAAATGCCGCGCTTTGTCCTCGGTCAGCACAGCAAACCCGATTGGCACACCATGCTGCAGCGGCTCGCGCGCGAACCCTACGCCGAGCTGGTGGGCAAACGCATGATCGTGACCATGCCGCTGGCGCTGATGCGCCAACATGTCGATGACCCCATCGCGGTGCTCGAACTGTGGGACAAGATCGTCACCCTGGCCGAAGAACAATACGGGCTGATTGATGGCAACCCCGCCCCGCATCACGCCACGCCATTTCAGTACCAATTTGTGACCAAGAACGACGGTCACGGTTATATGTCAGCCAGCACCTATTGGCTGGGAACCGAAGAAAGCGGCGCCGCTGATGTGGCCAATAGCCAGGCGCTGCAACAAAGCTGGGGACCGTGGCATGAATTGGGACACCATTACCAGCTACCGGCCATGACCTGGGAAGGCATGGGCGAGGTCACCAACAACCTGACCTCGCTATATGTGCAGCGCGCCCTGGGGCAGCGCTCCCGACTGGAAACCGATCAGGTCTGGCCCCAAGTGACCGCGTACCTGGCGCAATCCAGCCCTGACTATAGGCAAGCCGATGTATTCGTGCGCCTGGCGATGCTGTGGCAGTTGGACCTGGCCTTCGGCCGCGACTTTTATAGCCGGCTGGGGACGCTCTATCGTAGCAAACCAGGGCAGCCCGCGAGCGACGAAGACAAAAAGCAGACCTTCATTCTGGAAGCTAGCCGGGTGTCCGGTCATGACCTTACGCCATTCTTTGAGCGCTGGGGACTGAAGCTCACAGACAATACACGGCGGCAATTGGCCACGCTGCGGCTCGCGCCCTTGACGTTGCCGATTTGGCAAAACCGCGATGAAGCCATACGCCACACCTATACCCGCGACCAGCAACCGTGGTTAAAAAACCAATGGATCTACATTGATAAAATCAAGCAGCGGCAATACAACTCGATCGCTGAGTTTGAACACGCTTTGGCTAAACAATATGGTCAAGATCGTTTCTATCACTGGGACGAACGGGTGAACCGGACTGGCGCCGTGTATTTCTATCAAAATCCCAATACGGGTCGCCGCGAATATTTCATGCTGCAAGGCGCGCATACCTACTTCCCGGGCAATGGCCAGAGCAGCCATGCCTGGCGCTATCTCGGCAGCAGCGGTGATTTTGTCGACATCGCCGAGGCTAGCGCCTGGCAACCCACCCGTTCTCCCCCCGCCCCCCAACCGAAGCCGGTGGTCGTGATCTCGCCGCCAGCGCCGCCGCAGACCAGCCCCAAACCCACGGCGACCGCCACCGGCGCGGAACGAGAGCTGGCCCTGCGCCATGGTCAGAGTCGCTTGTATCACTGGGATGAACGCGTCGAGCGCAGCGGCGCGGTCTATTTCTATCAAAACCCGTATAACGGTCGGCGCGAGTTTTTCATGTCACAAGGCGCGCATTCGCTTTTTCCGGTCAATGGACAAGGCAACCAGGACTGGCGCTATTTAGGCAGCAGTGCCGATTTCGGCAAAATAAACCCCGTGGGCAAGGGCCATGATTTAATTCCCAAGCCCGTGGCGGTTGCTCCTCCGATCACGGCCAAAAAATATCGCCGATCGTGCGAGGCGATCTTCCTCCCCCAGGACTGGCGCGCCAAAGTCAAAAAATATCACTCCCAAGCTGAACTTGAACAAGCTTTGATCAAGCAATACGGCCGGCTATATCAATGGCACGAACAATTCGCCGCGCCCGGATCGCTCTATGTATTTGACAATCCGTGTACCGGCCAGCGCGAGTACTTCGCAAAACAACAGCAGACCCGCTGGTGCGCCTACTTCCCGACCAATGGACAAAGCAATCACTACTGGCGCTACCTGGGACGCAGTAGCGACTTTATCCTCCCGGCAACCCGCTGGCGGCGCTAATCCAGAGGCCGAGCGCTGCGCTCGGTCCTGCTTGTGCTTTGAAAAACTAGTAACATGAGTTATTATTAGGACATTAAACAATTCTGGCCACCCGATGAACGATAGCTTTTCACCCTACGAATCAGCCATCGACTCGATTTCGGCTAAATTCGGCGATTCCTCGGCCGACGAGGCAAAACTGACCCGCTTGCTGATGCATATCGGCGGCGGTCTTGGGGTTCACTTTGACTGCGCGCTCAAGCAACACCAGCTGAACTACACCACCTGGACCGCGTTAGTGGTGATTTACAGCCATGGCGGGCACCGTATTCAGCCGTCGGAACTCAGCACCCACATCCAGACTTCGCGCACCCACTGCACCCGGATTGCCGATGACCTGGCCAGTAAGGGATGGGTAGAACGCGTCAACGGCGCAGGTGACCGACGCGAGGTCTATGTGCAATTAACCCCGGCGGGACTGACCCTGGTCGAAACCCTGCTGCCCGAGCGGCGCAAACAGTACCGCGCGCTCTGGGCCGGGTTTTCCGCTCAAGAAACCCAGCAGTTGGAACAACTGCTGCGTAAGTTATTGCAACAATTGGACGGATGAGTCGGCACGCGCAACCTGCCCGCTCATTCGTTTTTTCGAGCCCAATAATAACCAATGTTACTATTAGCCAGATCATGACCATCACACTAACGAATGTCAGCGTTGCTGGCCACTGTGAGCCGCGATGACCCAGAACGATGCCAACCCGGCAGCCGCCTTGACCCCCCGTAGCCGGGGGCTGATTACCGTCGCGATTATGCTGGCGACCATTATGCAAACCCTGGACAGTACCATCGCCAATGTGGCCTTGCCGCACATGGCGGGTAATCTCTCCGCGTCGCAAGATCAGATTTCCTGGGTACTCACTTCCTATATTGTGGCGGCGGCAATCGCGACACCGCTTACCGGCTGGCTGACCGGCCGCTTCGGCCGCAAACAAATATTTCTGACCTCGGTGGTTGGCTTTACCGTGGCGTCAGCCTTATGTGGGCTGTCCTCCTCGTTGACCCAAATTGTGGCGGCGCGTCTGCTGCAAGGCTTGTTCGGCGCGGCGTTGGTGCCGTTATCGCAAGCGGTGATGCTGGATAGCAACCCGCGAGAAAAACACGCTCAGGCGATGGCGATTTGGGGCATGGGGGTGATGATCGGTCCGATTATCGGCCCCACCCTCGGTGGCTGGCTGACCGATAACTTTAGCTGGCGCTGGGTGTTCTTTATCAACCTGCCGATCGGCATGCTGTCGTTTGCCGGGATTAAAGCCTACATCAAAGAAACCCCGATCAAGCGTGACTTACGCTTCGACGTGTTTGGCTGTGTCACCCTCAGTCTGGCGATTGGCCTGTTCCAAATGTTTCTCGACCGTGGCGAGCTGCTGGACTGGTTCAGCTCCAACGAAATCATCGTTGAATCGGTCGGCGCGCTGATTTGCTTCGTGTTCTTTCTGGTATGGACCGCCGGCGCGGATAAAGTCTCGTTTTTTAACGTTCAGTTACTCAAGGATCGTAACTTTGTGATTGGCACGTTGATGTACTTTGTCATCGGTGTATTACTGTATTCTTCGCGCGCCTTATTGCCACCGATGTTGCAGAACCTGATGGGCTACTCGGTAGTCAGCGCTGGTCTGGTGATTGGTCCCAGCGGTATTGGCACTATGATTTCGATGATGCTGGCCGGGCGCCTGGCCAACAAGGTCGATGCGCGCGCCATGCTGGCGCTCGGCTTTACCCTGACCGCGTTTGCCCTCTGGCAGATGTCGGGCTATACCTTCGAAATGGGTCAGGCGAACATCATTTGGCCGGGGTTCATTCAAGGCTTGGGGCTGGGCTTTGTGTCGGTATCGCTGACCACCATCTCGTTTTCAACCCTGTCAGCCAGCTATCGTTCAGACGGAACCTCAATTTATAGTCTGTCGCGCAATATCGGCAGCAGTATCGGCATCTCGGTCATGCAAACACTGCTCACGCGAAATACCTCGTTGTTTCACGCCCAGTTGAGCGAGCAAGTCAACCCCGCCAACTGGGCGCTGCGCGCCGGACTGCCCGCGGCCTATAATCCCGCGACAACCACGGGACTGGCCATGCTGAACGAAGAGGTCACCCGACAGGCCTCATTTTTAGCCTATATCAATGATTACAAAATTCTGATGATCGCCACGCTGGTCGCGATGCCCATGCTGCTCTTGATGCGCAAACAAAAGCAAGCAAACTCACCGCAGGCTAAGCTAGAAGTTCTAGAATAAGAGCATGAAAAGAACCGCTCATACGCTGACCCAATTCAGCGGCAACCGAGCGACGACTCAAAGGGGAATAGATTATGCTTCAAACCATTGTATTTGCTTATGATGGAAGTACCGAGTGCCGTAATGCCCTGGAAGAAGGCATCGCCCTGGCCACACGTTTTAATGCCACCTGCCATCTGTTGGCCGTCATCCCTCCTCCACCGGCCCTGGCCATGGCCGCCGGTCCGCTGTCGGAAGGCTTGATGGAAAGCGAGAACAACAGCATGAATCAAGTGCTGGAAGAAGGGGTTGCCCGCCTGCGCGCCGCGGGTCTGGAGGCTACTGGCGCAATACGCACTTGGGAAGAGCCCAATGAAGCGATTGTCCATTTCGCCAGCGAAGTCAGCGCCGATCTAGTGATTGTCGGCCACCGCCGGTGCAGCGCCTTCGCGCGCTGGTGGCGTGGATCAAGCGCGCACTCGCTGCTGGATGAGCTGCCCTGCAGCCTGTTTGTTTCGATGCCACGCAGCGAAACGAGTAAATAAGCACGCCCAAGTACCGATTAGCGCTGGCTTCCCAGAACGGCTAGGCATGAGTTTTTCTCATGCCTAGCATGCAAATAATTCGATTGCCGCCACTCTTCGCGCGCGCGATAGTCAATCAGACCTTCACGCCAGCCGAGAGAGCGCTATCGATGCTAAGCCCCTGCTCCCCCCGCTCCAAATTACCCGATGTCGGCACCACCATTTTCACCGTGATCGGTCAGTTAGCGGCGCAATATGACGCGCTCAACCTATCGCAAGGCGCGCCCAATTTCCCCTGTGACCCACAACTGATAGACGATTGCGTCGCCGCCATGCGCGCGGGACACAACCAGTATGCCCCGATGGCGGGCATCGGCGCGTTGCGCGAGGCGCTGGCGCAAAAAAACCAGACACTCTATGGCGCCAACTACCACCCGGACACTGAAGTCACGGTCATGGCCAGCGCCAGCGAGGGGCTATACGCCGCGGTCAGCGCGCTGGTCCATCGCGGCGACGAAGTGATTTACTTCGAACCCGCGTTCGACAGTTACGCGCCGATGGTGCGTTTGCAAGGCGCCACGCCACGGGCGATCAAACTTGCGCCCGAATCATTCAAGGTCGATTGGGACGAGGTCGCGGCGGCGATTACGCCCAAAACCCGGATGATCATTGTCAACACCCCGCACAATCCCAGCGCGACCCTGTTCGACCAGCAAGACATCGCGCGCTTGTGCGCGCTGACGCGCAACACCGACATCGTGATTCTGTCGGACGAAGTCTACGAACACATCGTGTTCGACGGCGCCCTGCATCACAGCATGGCGCGCCACGCCGAGCTGGCTGAGCGCAGCGTGATTATTTCCTCTTTCGGCAAGTCCTATCATGTAACCGGTTGGCGTGTCGGCTTTTGCCTGGCTCCCGCGGCACTGACCGAGGAAATCCGCAAGGTGCACCAATTCATGATGTTCTCGGCCGATACCCCGATGCAAATGGCGTTCTGCGCCGCGCTATCCAAGCCGGAAAGCTATCTTGGCCTGGCGAAGTTCTATCAGGGCAAGCGCGATTTACTGGTCCGTCAGCTCGCGCACTCGCGTCTGCGTCTGCTGCCCAGCCAGGGGAGTTTCTTTATGTTGGCCAGCTTCCGCGAAGTCTCGGAAGAGAGTGACAGCGCGTTTGCACAACGCTTGATCCGTGAAACCCGGGTCGCCACCATTCCCTTATCCGCCTTTTATACCGATGGCAGCGACGCCGGGGTGATCCGCTTGAGCTTTGCCAAGGACGATGCCACTCTGATCGAAGGCGCACGCCGTTTATGCGCGCTATAGGAGCCGCACAATGAGCACAACGATCAACGCCGCGGTGGTGCAAATGTCGGCCGGCGACCATCTCGACGCCAATCTGGCACAGGCGCGTGATTGGGTTGAGCAAGCCGCCAGACAAGGGGCCGAGCTGATCTGCCTGCCAGAATACTTCTGCTGGATCGGTCAGGATATTGCTCTTCAACCCGCAAGGCGAAGTCAGCGCGCGCTACGACAAACTGCATCTATTCAGCTTCGATAATGGCGTAGAGCACCACGATGAAGCCGCCACCATGATTCCTGGCGAGCGCATCGTCAGCGCAGAGGGGCCGTTTGGCGTTCTGCGCCTGTCGGTCTGTGATGACCTGCGCTTTCCCGAGCTGTATCGCGCCGCGCCCAGCCCCGATGTCATCGCGGTTCCGGCCGCCTTTACCCATGCCACCGGGCTCAAGCACTGGGAGCTGCTGTTACGCGCGCGCGCGGTGGAAAACCAGGCCTTTGTGCTGGCCGCCGGACAATGCGGCACTCATGGCAACGGTTGGCGCACCTATGGTCACAGCATGATCATCGACCCCTGGGGCGAAGTACTGCTATGTATGGACGAAACCCCGGGCATGGGTCTGGCGCGGCTGGACGCCAGCGTATTGCACGCCACACGCAGCCGCCTGCCGGCATTGAACCACCGACGATTGGCGACATCCAGCGCCGTCGAAAAGTAATCATCACGGCCCAAGCATAAGGACAGCCCCCCCCTTCCGCCCCCCCGCCCTCCATGGCTCAATGCAAGGACATCGACTATGAAACTATCCAAGAAAATGTTGCTACTCGCCTGCGCCGCCGTAGCGGCCAGTTCAATGGCCAACGCAGAGCGCACCCTACGTTTCGGACTGGAAGCCCAATACCCACCGTTTGAATCCAAAAGCCCGAG
>Ga0302156_10000229_pt1 | contig 54685 bp, 43 predicted proteins | sample I_Bog_N3_2_FD_193503 | JGI IMG/M metagenome (GOLD analysis project Ga0302156, IMG submission 193503) | Peat permafrost microbial communities from Stordalen Mire near Abisko, Sweden - I_Bog_N3_2 | ecosystem: Environmental > Terrestrial > Soil > Wetlands > Peat | place: Sweden: Abisko, Stordalen... | reverse complement strand
AGAGCCCGCCTCCGCTTCACCAGCCGGCATCAGAATGCGATAAAGTGGTCTTGCCGGTCGAGATTTTTGCAGCGAACGGCGAATAGTGTCTTAACTGTTTGTCTCAGCCAAGGGGGCAGCCCCAGTTCATTCCTACCGATCTTCGGGGAAAGCCTCCTGGTCGGTGAGGCTGGCGTCTTTAGAAAGGGCTCCGGCGAGAGACGGTTCGTGCTTTTCGCCTGGGTCTCATGGAAGCAGGCCCACCATTTCATCTCGGCTATCGTGTCCTCGACGAGGCGCCGATGAGGATTCCCTGCAAGTCTGGCGAGAACCCGCTCTTTGCCCATCGCTAGATCGCTGTGAACATTTTTGAGCGTAATGTACCCCGGGTCAACCAGACCCTCCTCAAAGGCTCGCTCGATGTCTCGGAGCAATTCTTCGGGGTAAAGGTCGGAACTGTACGAGACGAGCGCATCCCAGACGTGTGACCACTTTCGCTCCAGCTTGCCGTTGAACAGGGTCCCGAAGTAGCTCGTGATCTCCTCGCGGCTCTTTTGACTGGAGGCCACAAGCGTAACGAGGCTGCTCAAGGCCGCGCCACGGACGAACTCGTCGGCAGCCTCATTCTCGATCAGGCATTGAATGCCGACCAAGTCGCCGCCACACACTGACGCCAACACCCTCCCCAGATCTTCTGTGATGAAGTCCCCGCAAAGTAAACCCACCACATCGGCGGGAAGCGACGCCAGGCATACCACCCGCGGATAAGCGCGAGGTTCGCGGAACTGCGCTAACAGAAACATGGCGTACAGATGAGCCATGGAATCGCTCTCGACGCCGCCTTGTGTCGCGCGATTGACCGTGTCCTCAAGGATGCGAAGAAATTCGGGTGTAATCTCTTCCCGTCGTGCCACGGCCTCTTCGACGGCTGCCCTCGGGAATTCTCCCGTGAACTCCTCCAGTTGACGCAGAATCTCGGCAATTTTCATTGGCACTTTGCGCTCCGTGTTTCTTCTTTCCATTTTCTTTTGGTTATGCCGGGCGGGTATGCCAGAATGTCTCCTGTCGATGTCGCGCTGCACTTAAATCCCGGATTTCCAGCTGGACGGCCATTTTACTGCAGTTGAATCCCGGACGACGATGGCCTCGCCAAACGGGGACGCAACGCCATGACCAGCTTCTTGATTGTTGACGCGCAGAGCGTGAAGAACACCGACAGCGCGGAGCAGAAGGGATACGACGCGGGCAAGAAGGTGTCCGGCATCAAACGGCACATCGGGGTGGATACGCAGGGGTTGCCCCATGCCATCGCAATTACCACGGCCGAAGTGACCGATCACAGCGGGGCTTTGCAGGCTATGGACGGCTGCAAGCCGAATCTGGAACGAGTGGAAAGCGTGTTGGTCGATGGTGGCTACACCGGCCAGCCCTTCGCCGATGGCGTAATGGAGCGCCTGGAAGCCACCGTTCAGGTCGTCAAGCGCAATGAACTGCACTCCTTTGCGGTGCTGCCCAAACGCTGGGTTGTCGAACGTTCCTTCGGATGGCTGGAAAAGTGCCGAAGGCTCTGGAAGAACTGCGAACGAAAACTCAATACCAGCTTGCAGTTCGTTCACCTCGCCTTCCTCGTCCTCCTACTCAGAAGATCGTGAACAGGCTCTTAGATTCCTACTTCGCTGCTGCCTTCTTCTTTGCAGCCCAACGAGCCTTAACCGCTGCTACTAGCCTTGCACGGCCTTCTGGAGAAAACTTGTGCTCTTGTTTGGGCTTAGCAACTGGGGCAGCACTAGACTTGAGCGGTCCTCCCGGTCCCTTTTTGGTCGCTCCGGCAAGCAAGGTACGGGCTTGTTGCAGTTTGGCAATCTCAGCGTCGATGAGGTTGAGAATTTCGTTTGCGCTCATGCGGACAAGTGTAGCGTACGGCGGACGAGACAGAGAAGTAGGGCTGACGGTGCACCATCTTCGGTATGGAGATACTGCACGTCATCCTGCATTTTTCTGGCATGATTCTCTGGTACATCTTCAAGGGCTTGTTGGCCTTGATTGTGGTGATAATTGTAGGCATTAACTTGGTAGGAATTATGGCGGTGATTTTCGGTCCGCTTTTTGATAACCGGAGCCGAGTCAAGAGAGAGAACGCACCCATGAATCGGTCTTGGACCTCTCAAGATAAACTGCACTTGCCGAAATCCTAACCGCGACCGCGCAAGTTTGACATGCCCGTCCTGAGCGCGTAGCGTTAGGCTCAGCTTCACCTTTTCCAGACTGCCACGAAAGCCCCTCACAGCCTCCGAGGGGCTTTCGTCCGTTTGTCATTTACCCGACAGACAAAATGCTCGACCCCATGCCAGAATGCAGAATGGAAACTCAGCCCACTTCTCAAATCGCGTGCGTCGATACGATGGACGGCGGCGTCCTCGTTGAATTCGAAGACGGCAAGTGTGCGCTCTATTCGGCATCCCTGCTGCGTGCCACTCTGCCACAGGCCGTTGAATTCGAAGTTACAGATGATGCCGAGGATGTCACGGAGCCGACAGAGCAGCCTTTGGACAATACCGAGGAGTGAACCCCGAGTTCCTCCCCATTGGTCGATTGCTTGAAGCCCCCGTTCATCCGTTCACACGACCCCGAGTATCCACCCCTCAATGTCTGCAAGTCCTCGCTCCTCCGGCGTCAGCGGCGGATTGAAGTAGCTTCCCAGTGAGCCGTTCCGGTCGGCGCGTTGAAGCCAGCAAGTCATCTCTTGCGAGAAGGAGTCAGAAGCTCTTCTTCCGGCTCAACATGCACTAAGACTTCTGCGATTTGTGGCACTTGTTGTAGCACCGCATCTTCGACATCGTGTGCGATGTTGTGCCCCTGACGCACGGAAAGTGTTCCCTCGACGACGATATGCAGGTCTACATAGTATCGAAAGCCCATCTTCCGTGCGTGGCATTTCTCAAGGCCGATAACTCCTGCAACAGTGGAGGCAACGGAACGTACCTCCCTTTCCAACTGAGGGGCAGGAGCGGTATCCAGAAGTTCTGCGAAGGGTGCGCGAAGTTGCCGCCACGCATTGAACATGATGACAGGTGATGCACAGAGCGCAGCCCAATCGTCTGCTGCGGCGTTTCTTGTCCACAAGGCGATAGAGATACCGACAAACACAAAGGCCGAAGTGATGGCATCGCTCAGGTGATGCCAAGCGTCACTACGAACGGCAGTGCTGTCGATTCCTTCGCCCACGGAAGACACATAGCGAGACAGCAACGCCTTGATACCAACCGCAGCAAGTAATACCCACAGCGTATATGCCTCGGGTAAACGATGAGGGGTCTGGATTCGCACGATGCTCTCGACCCCGATTACGATTGCTGCCACGATAAGTGCAAGGCTCACGACAATGGCAGCTACGGGCTCGGCTTTTCCATGGCCGTAAGGATGGTCTTCATCAGGGGGCTTGATGGAGAGGCGCAAGCCGATGTAAACCACGGTCGAACTGACGACATCGGAGAGCGATTCGATTCCATCTGCGATTAGAGCGAACGAGTGTCCAATGAATCCGGTTAGACATTTGAACAAGGCGAGGACAAAATTGAACCCAATGCCTATGAGCGAGGATTTCAAGCCTCGCTCAATCATCTGCTCGGGGGTTTGCCTGCTTGCCATACTTCGTCATTATCGCCAATCCATTGGCTAATCCTATTCCCAACTCGATGAATATTATCGACATGTTCCCCGGTTGATTCGGGGCATACCGGCGTCCGGGTCGAACATCACCGGCCTCCCGCACGCTGCAAGCGGAGGATGAGTTGCTCGGCACCTTTACTGACGCCGCCATTGGCAGGCGAACCTGTACAGCTTTCTGCAATAGCGACCGGATTGGCAATTCGGAACGCCTCGGACAACACCGGCAGGATTTTTATATATAGTGCCGCTCGGAGTGATTTTTCGCGACAAGCCCCAAACTATTTTTTCGGTAGCTCGTGAGGAGTCAGCACTCAACATCCGAGGCATTACCGGCCTCCCGTTCGTTGCTGCCGGGTGACGAGGCCGTCAGGCGGCGTTGTTGCACGGATGGGGTCGAAATCGGCTAGTCTGGGAGAGATTTCTGAAAGGCTGCCCCTTCCATGCCGAACAAGCACAACGCCTCTCGCCGGCACCACATCCCCAAGATGAAGTTCAGGGTAAAGAATTGGGTGGAGTACGATGCCGGGCTTCGGCGTCGAGGCAGTTTGACCTTATGGTTGACTCCAGAAGTACTGGATGGTTGGCAGGCGGCGCGCCGGACAACCCCCGTCGGACAATCCAGCTACTCCAAGCTTGCCATCGAGGCGGCCATGATGTTGCGCCTGGCATTTCACTTGGCATTGCGTCAGACGGAGGGGCTGATGGCTTCCATCTTCGTCCTGCTGGACGTGCCGCTGAGCGCGCCTGACCACAGCACTTTAAGCCGAAGGGCCAGGACCATGGAGTCAATCTCCAAAGGCTGTGTCCTCCCCGATGGGCCGATACACCTGTTGATCGATAGCACCGGTCTGAAAGTATTCGGAGCCGGTGAGTGGCTTCAGGAGAAGCATGGCGCAAAAGCGCGTCGCGCTTGGAAAAAGCTACATCTGGCTGTGGATGCCGACACCGGAATGATCATGGCTTCGACTCTGACCGGAAACGATGTTGGAGATCCCTCGCAAGTGGCGCCGCTGCTGGATCAGATCGAGGCGACAATTGCCAGTGTCACAGCAGACGGGGCTTATGACGGGATGCCGACCTACGAGGTAGTGGCCGATCACGGCGAAGATGTTCGAGTGATTATCCCGCCTCATGTGACAGCGGTCCTCAGGGCCGAGGCCGAGCACAACCCATCGCAGCGAGACCAGCACATTCTTTCGATTGCAGCTCGAGGAAGGCTGGGCTGGCAAGAGGATACAGACTACGGACAACGCGCTCTGATTGAAACCGCGATGGGCCGATACAAGGCCATCATCGGTCCTCGCTTACGGGCGCGCAGCTCCTCTGGGCAGCAGGCTGAAGCGGCTGTCGGCGTGGCCGTCCTCAATCGAATGCTCGACGCGGGGCGCCCGGACTCTGTCCGTCGTCTCAACATTGCGGCATAATCCATCGGGGGCATGGGAGAACTCGGCCGAGACTCGATCCATGCAACAACGCCGGTTACGGTAGAGCCCGGAGGTACGGCGGTCTTCACCTTCACTGCGGGCCCCATGAACGGAACTACCTTCCCATCCGCAATCAACCTGACCCTCAGTGGATTGCCAACAGGCGCCACCTACACTTTCTCGCCGGCCATGATTGCGGCTGGCGCCGAAGCAACCACGGTAACACTGACGGTTGACATTCCGCAGACCCAGGCCAGCGCCCAACTGCTCACCCACCGCCCTGGCGCGCAGCTTGCAGCAAATACCCGGAGCGGCCTGGGCGGCGGCAAGACAGGCAATCTTGCCGGCAGGCTGGCGCCGCTCTCCCTGGCGCTAGTTCTGTTGCCATTTGCCGGACGCTTGCGCCGCTCCGCAAGACGGCTTGGCCGCATGATGTCGGTGTTGTTGCTGTTGACCGCGGGCATGGCTGCTGCCGCCGGGATCAGCGCTTGCGGCGGGAGCTCCGCGAGCGGCTTCTTCGCTCAGCCGCAGCAGAGTTACACGGTTACAGTCACCGGAACGTCGGGTGCCCTGTCGCACTCCGCCACAGTCACCCTCACTGTTGAGTAACAAGGAAACGGATGAACAAGCCTAAATCGATTAGCCTCAGTATGTTCTTTGCGTGCACGTGCCTGCTGGCCGGAACAGCAACCTGGGCTCAGAAGAACACCACACTCGCACCGAAATCACAGATCTCTACCGACCTGTCGGTGGCCTATTCGGTGGAGCAGGCAAAGCTGGCGCCGGGGAGCTGTGGTTGTTTCTGGCTGCAGGGCGCAGGCGTAGACGCCGCTGTCACCTTCTGGAAGGGCATTGGCCTGGCTGCCAGCTTTACCGGCGAACATGCCGGAAACGTGGAGCCGGGTGTGGATGTGAACAAGATCGATTTCACTGCGGGCCCGCGCTACACATATACAGCATGGAAGGGCCACACCAAAGCCACGGATCAGCGTCGACTGCAAATCTTCGGCCAGGGGCTTTTCGGCTACATGCATGGCTTCGACGGTGTTTACCCAACTGCCGGTGGCGTTGTGTCAAGCGCCGGATCGCTGGCCATCGAGGCCGGCGGAGGTTTGAACCTGTTCCTCACCAGGAGACTGGGTGTGCGCTTGCTTGAGGCTGAGTACGTAAGATCGGCGCTACCCAACAACGTGTCCAACACCCAGAACGGCATGCGGCTTTCGTTTGGCTTCGTGTACCATCTCGGAGCAGCCGCCCCGTCTCCTCCACACGTTAAATAGCCATCTTCCCAACCATTTCGGTAGCATTCCAGCTCAATGAAGGTGCGTGTGCAAGGCGATCTACTTCCCATTGTTCTACTGCGGCGTCAACAGGAGCAGGTGTATCGGTCTACCCCTGGTGCGAGCGGCACAAACGATTTGCCCCCGATCATTTGGTGCGATCCACGGGGTACGAATACACGCGATGTGCATCCATGCCCTGCTTGTCATGGGTAACGAAGAAGGCTCCGGCCTGATGGATCGCGTACAACCGCGCGAAGTCCAGGTATCCCCGATCCATGATGTAGAAATTTCCCGCCTCCACATTGAGAATGTCGAGCACGTTGACATCGTGCAGCTTGCCGTCGCTGATGTGAATGAAGGCGGGGATTGCGCCGCGCAGGTCCAGCAAGGTATGTAACTAGATCCACCCTAGCGACCAAGACCTGCGGGGTACCCACTCCGTGGGTCGGGGGACCCGGGTGATAGCTGCCTTGGTGGATCGAAACGGCGCCCAGTCGAACAAACTCAAGCATAAGTCGATGGTGGTTGAGTCCAGCGCATAAACGCTTGCATCGAGGTCCAACACTGAGGCGTCTTCGGCGTACAGCGCCCGGGCTTGCGCGATCAAGCGCACGGCCAGTGCATGGTAGATGCGCCAATCGCGCAGGTTCAGCGCATCGGCCAACGTGGAGCGGGCCGGCGGCGCGGCAATGCCCACGTGAAACAACTTGGCCTGATTGGCTTCCAGGCAAACCTCGATGTCGCGCAACGACTCGCGCCAGGTGAGTTGCGAGAAGGCCATGATGCGGAACAGATCGGCGCAGCCCAGCGTGCGTACTCCCGCGTCGCCATTGTGCCGTTCGATGATGCGTGCGAAGGTTTTCCACGGCACAAACTCCATCCCCTGCGCAAACAGCGTCTTGCCCACATTCATGCGGCCCTCCGGGTGGTTGAATCCCGAAAGCATCGCAAATGAGCACCAAGCAATTCAAATCGTGGACACCCCAAAAACGCCGCAATTGCTTGTGGATGAATGGATTACGCGAGAACCGCCTCAAATGAACCGGACACTAGTGGGTCCGTCTCTTGTGTCATCGCTGTAAGATGCCTATTAGACAACGGAGCACCCTGACACAATCCATGGCTTGAAGGTAATTTTGCAGGAGGCTCAACGCTTCTACGCTTGCGCGAAGCGGATAGGCAGTTCTAAAGACGAGCATCTTGGGGCAGGGGGAGCGTGCGAGGCTTTTCGTTCCCATTTCGTCTCCCGTTTCGTTCCGATTCTCTCTTCTTTCTCTTCATTGACCATTGTGCGCCTTGGCGCGGTAACGATCTGCAAAGGACAGCTTTCGGGTTCCAGCGGGTTGTCACAAACGTCCCTCGCATTTGTTCGACGCTGAGTCCTGGTTCATGAGCTTCCGAAAAGCCGGTCAGCCGGCGGTGCGCTTGAAATCCCCGCTCTTGCCGCCCGATTTCGCTTCGAGTTGCACGTGCCTGATCACTATGCCCTTGTCCAGCGCCTTGGTCATGTCGTATACCGTCAGCGCGGCAACGGCAGCCGCGGTAAGGGCTTCCATTTCAACGCCAGTGGGACCGACGGTCGTCGCTGTCGCCGTGATGCGCACGCCTCCTTCCGCGACTTCCGCCTGAACGTCCACATGCGTGAGCGGCAGAGGATGGCACATGGGAATCAGGTCGGAAGTGCGTTTGGCCGCCTGGATTCCGGCAAAGCGAGCCACCTCTAGCGGGTTTCCCTTGGGGTTATCGGGCAGCGCGGCAAGCACCGCCGGGGAGAGTTCCACGAAGGCCGAAGCGGTAGCTGTGCGCGGGGTAGGTTGCTTGGCGCTGACATCTACCATGGAAGCCTGGCCGGAAGCGTCGAAATGGGAAAGCTCGGACACGTGATCTTCTCCTGGGCGGGAATCCGCTTGAGGTTTCAGGTATCCCACCCATTGCACGATGAAACTGTGAAATGTATGGGGCACGGAGCGTTGATGGTTCAGGGCAGCAAAATGCGGGCGACTTCCCCTGCTGAAAGCCGATGCGCGTCTTCAGGGATGACCAGAAAGCAATTGGATCGCGCCAGCGCGGCCAGGTCGCCCGAGCCTTGAAATGAGACAAGCGCTGCCTCGGGAAGCTCTCCAGCGACTCTGCCAAACGTACAGTACGCAGGCAGAAAGCGCGTCAGTCCCGGCTTTCCGCGCTTGTCGGTCTCCCGGGCCAGTCGCGCCAGAGCGAAGCGTGGCCCCACCTCAAGACGGCCCGCCAGGGCGCCCAACAACGGGGTTGCAAACAGCAGAAATGTAACAGCGGAAGAGACCGGATTGCCCGGAAGCCCGAAGAACGGCACGACGCGCCCCTTGCTCCCCGGCAATTCTCCAAAGACCAGCGGCTTGCCGGGCTGGATGCGCACGCCCGTGAAGTGGAATTGCGCACCCAACCGGGCCAGCGCCGACTCTACCAGATCGAATTTGCCCGCCGAAACGCCGCCGGAGATGAGCAGCATGTCAGCCTTGGCGCCCTCAGTCAGGGAATTGTCCAGGGCCTTGGCGGTGTCCGCGGCGGTGGGAAGCACCCAGGGCTCACCACCCGCGGCCGCAACCATGGCTGCCAGCATGGGCGCGTTCGAGTTGCGGATTTGACCGGGGGAGGGTTCGGAGTCCACGGAAACAAGCTCATCGCCGGTGGTGAGAATCGCTACACGGGGCCGGACAAAGACATCCAGTTCAGAGCATCCACAGGTGGCAGCGAGGGCGATCTGCGCGAATGCGATTGCCGTTCCGGCGGGGAGCAATTCGTCTCGCTCACGTGCCTGCGCGCCCTGGGCGACAATGTTCTCACCGCAGGCTATTTTGCGTGACGGAAGGAGCCTTATCCGTTCCTCCGATGTTTCGACGTGTTCGAGCATGACCACCGCATCGGCGCCTGCGGGAACCGGCGCACCCGTCATGATTTCCCAGGCAGATCCTTGGGGCACCGGGCCGGCTGGAGCCAACCCCGCGCGCGTCGAGCCGGCGATGGGAAGAAACTCATGCGTGGAAGCGTCCGCGGCTTGGCACGCAAAACCGTCGCGCGTGGAGCGGGCGAATGGCGGCTGATCGCGATCGGCGCAAATGGGCTTCGCGAGCACACGGCCAGCCGCTGCACCAAGCTCAACACGCTCCACCGATGGCCGACTCTTGGCCCATTGGGCTGCATAAGCGGCGACCATCGCGGCCGCCTGGTCGTAGCTGGGCAAAGCAGAACTCATGGAATGGATTGTAGAGGGTCGCGAGGAGGCGGTGCTTCAATAGATTGGCTCGCCCCAAACAAGGAGGGCATCCACTGCGGCGGATGCCCTTCCGACGTAACACAGATACTGCCTCAGGAAATCTCTGAACAAGTGCCAGTCCCGGGTTAGCATCCCTCAGGGGCCGAACAGGCTGCGGAAAAACTCGGAAGTTCGGTCGAAAATGGCGGAGAGAATCCGTTCGTGGCTAAAGCCGGCATTCATTCTGTTGGCGTTATGCGGGGGTTGAAACCACCGCCTCCGTCCGACGAGAGTTCTTCCGCAGCCTGTACAGCCCGACTGATTCTGCTACCTTCGTGTACGGGCCAAGGCCCGTACACTTCAAGGCTGCGACGAATGCAGAGGCCCCTTAGCTCTTCTTCTTGGGCTTATCGGCTTTGTAGGTGTTGTCGATGGTCTGATTGAAGCTGGCCAGAATGGCCTTGACGTCGGCGGCATACGGGCCGTCCGGGGCCAGTTGCAGATACTTCTGGTAGGCTTCCAAGCATCCCGGCGGCGGAACCAGCTTTTTCGTCTTCTCGTCCTGGGTGGTCTTGCCCACCAGGCCGTTGGCCTTCAGGTAGTAAAGCAACGCCTGGGTCGGATCGACGGCAATGGCCTTGTCGGCCGCTGCCACCTGTGCATCTACCTGGTTGGTCTGGAAGAAGATGACGGCTTCGTTCTTCAGATAAAAGCCGGCCTGGGCCGGGTTGACTTTGGCCGCAGCATCGTAGGCATCGTTCGCCTCTTGAATTTTGCCAGTACGCGCGTAAACCTCGCCCAGACCGCTGTTGGCCAGGCCCTGAATGGCAGGGTTCGGCTTCTTCGAGTTGGTCTCGAGGTCGAGCGTCTTCTTGAACGTCGCGGCCGCATCGTCATATTTTTTCAGACCGGCTTGCGCCTGCCCAAGCTGAGCCCACAGAATGGTCGCATCCGGCTTGGCCGCCGAGTCCTTGAGCATGAGGGTTTCAACCTCGGTGTACTTGGCGGTCTTGATCTCCGTTTCCTTGGCATCGAGGTCCGCCTTGGTAGCCGACTTGCCCAGGGTTGCCTCTGCGGTCGCATGCGCAGCGTCGGCGTCCTTGATGTCCTGGGTCACAGTCCTCAGGTCGGCATTGAGGTTCTTGATCACCTCATTCGCCTTCATGGCTTCGGAGTTGTGCTTCCTCAAGTCCTCAAGTTGCTTCTTCTGCTCAGCAGGCAAAGCGTCGATATATTCCTTGCGGGACATATCGACATCCTGAACAACATCCTGATTGAGGGTGACCGTAACCTTGTCGACCTTGTCGGCAAGCTTGTCCGGAGTCATGCCGGGCGTACGGTAGACCAGGGTGTAAGCCCCTGGAGTAGTCTCGATTTTGTAGTCGCCATTGGCGTCTACTTCGGCCGACGCTTTCTCGCTTGACTTGGCTGAAAGGCCAGGCCCAGAGGCCATGCCAACCGCAACAAGGCTAACTGTGCCGCCGGACTGCGATGCCCCGGTCGGATTGGTCACGTGACCGTGGATTTTGCCTGTGGGCCCGGTGGGGGCGGGCGTCTGCGCAAGCGCGGGTGAGAGGGCGAATGCCAGCAGGCCCATCCCCAGCAAGCCCATCGAAAACGAAGTGGTGCGTTTCATGTTCTTCTCCTTGGGAGTTGCGGGAACAAGGCAACCCGCACACTCAAAAAAGTCTTATTTGTTGGCCCACACCCTAGACAACGCCAATGGCGCTCGCCCAGTGAGTGTGCCCTTTCAGCCGAATACCCAGAATTCTTTGTCGTAATGCCAATCCATTTGCAATTCCGGCAGCAGGTTGCATGCATCGCCGGGCCGCATCCGCTTGAAAACTCCAGTTGCGGACGATTCCTTTCAGCAGGACCCAAGGTAAATCCAATCGGTTACTGAACACAAGGGCACGTGGCAGTATGTGCAATTGCCGGCGTGACTCTTTGTCGCATTTGCAGCGAATCGACTGAAACCGTTGTGCCCCTCGCAGGTCAAAGCGCCGGCAAGCAGGGGTCCCACGCTGGACTTGACTCGCCGTCTGACCCTTTCCATGGTAGTGCGAAGGGAAGCGGCTGTGTGTGGCACGCATCACACTCTAGAATAAAAACAGGAGACTAGAGGCGGGGGAATAAAAGTTTGGCTACGACAATTCGCACAGCGACTCCGGAGGATATTCCGCAGATTCTGACGTTCATTCGCGCTCTCGCCGCCTACGAGCGCGAGCCGGACGCTGTAACCGCGACAGAAGGGGACCTGCTGCGCGACGGATTTGGCCCCAACCCTTTCTATTTCTGCCTGATAGCCGAGATCGACGGTCAGCCGGCGGGCTTCGCCTTCTACTTTTTCAACTACTCTACCTGGATGGGACGGCCGGGGCTCTACCTCGAAGACCTGTTCGTTCATCCGGAATTCCGCGGCCTCGGGATCGGCAAGGCACTGCTGCAGGAGGTGGCGGCCATCGCCGTCGAAAAGAACTGCCCGCGCTTGCAGTGGGAGGTTCTGGACTGGAACACTCCGGCGATCGATTTCTACAGCGCCATGGGGGCTGAGTTCATGGACACATGGCGCAACGTGCGTGTAACTGGAGTGGCACTGCAGCGGCTCGCCGGATCAGGACAACAATGAACCGTAATTCCGGTATTCAAAATGGCCTGGGTGCCCCATCCTTTCCGTTTCTTTTTGCGGAAAGGGTGGGAGACCTCAAATCTCAACCGTCCGTTCATGCGGAGGACACCCAGTGAAAATCCGCGTAATTGGCGGCGGACTGGCCGGTCCTGAGGCCGCGCTGACCGCTGCGCGTCTCGGCTGTCCTGTCGACATGTATGAGATGCGAACCGTGGTGGACGGAAAGCCACGGCTGACCCCCGCCCACCAGACAACCGGGTTTGGCGAACTGGTGTGCTCCAACTCGCTCAAGAGCGAGTCGCCCAACACCGCGCCGTGGCTGCTGAAGCAGGAGATGCGGTGCGCGGGCTCGGCCTTGCTGCGCATTGCGGACGAGACCGCAGTTCCGGCGGGGCATGCGCTGGCTGTCGATCGTGTCGAGTTTTCCAAGCGCATTGCGGAACAGATCGCCGCCGAGCCGCTCATACGCGTGATCCGTGAGGAGGTTACAACCCTCGACCAAAACGAGGACGGTACGAAGTGCACGATACTGGCGACTGGGCCGCTTACTTCGGATGCACTGAGCCGCGAGATTGAGCGCATCACCGGCTCCGGCCACCTGGCGTTTTACGATTCCATCTCCCCCATCGTCGATGCTGAAACGATCGACATGAATCGCGTCTACATGGCTGCGCGCTGGGACAAGGGCACCGCCGACTACATCAACTGCCCGATGGACCGCGAGGAGTTCGACCGCTTTCTGGACGCTCTGCTCGCTGCCGAGGCCGCCGAGGCCAAAGAGTGGGAGAAGCTGGACTATTTTGAGGGCTGCCTGCCTATCGAAGTGCTGGCGCGGCGGGGACGCGACACTTTGCGGTTTGGGCCGATGAAGCCAGTGGGGTTGCGGGATCCGCGAACTGGACGAACACCGTGGGCCGTGGTGCAACTGCGCAAGGAGAATGTGCGCGCCGACAGCTACAACCTGGTCGGCTTTCAGAATCACTTGAAGTTTGGCGAGCAGGCCAAGGTTCTGCGGCTGATTCCGGGCCTGGAGAATGCGCGCTTTCTGCGCTACGGACAGATTCACCGCAACACCTACATTCAGGCGCCGCTCCTGCTGGACGAAACGCTGCGGCTCAGGAAATCTCCGCAGATCATGTTTGCGGGGCAGCTTTCCGGAGTGGAGGGCTACACCGAATCCATCGCCACAGGCCTTCTGGCCGGGCTCTATGCCGCAGCATTGGCGCGCGGTGAAGAGCCCACGCCGGCACCGCGAGCAAGCGCTCTTGGTTCGCTCGTGTACTACATCACGCACGCCGATCCGAAGGATTTTCAGCCGGCTAATATCACTTTCGACCTGCTGGAACCTCTCGAAGATGAAATGCGCAAAAAAGTCCGCGACAAGAAAGAGCGGCACAGGATGGTGTGCGAGCGGTCTCTGGCTGCGTTCGATGCGTGGTGGAGTGCAATGCCGCACCCGGCGGCGGAACTTCGCGCATAATAGTTGCGTAGTTCTCTGCTACGGTGTGCCTTTCCCGGAAAGGTTTCAAATGCGCCCCATCTCCGCAGTCGATTCTGTTTCGCTCGCCATTCAACGCACCAGGGATTTTCTCTTCCGGCCCTTCAACTGGGGAACCTTCTTGAAGCTGGGCCTGGTCGCGATCATCACGGAAGGTCTCGGAAGCAACCTCCACTCATCGTCGTCCAACAGCGGTCAATCGTCGGGGCACGGGCCAATGATCAATTCGCCCTTCGACATCCCGCCGGTATGGATCGCGGCGAGTGTAGCGATGTTACTGCTCGTCATGCTCGTGTCCATGGTTGTGTTCTACCTGGTCACCCGTTTGCGGTTCGCGTTCTTCCATTGCCTCATCCACAACACCAAAGAGATTCGCCCCGGATGGTGGCTCTATCGCGACCAGGCGACGCGCTTTTTCTGGATGAATCTCGGAGTAGGATTCAGCTTTCTGCTGGTGGTGGCTCTGATTGCGATTCCGTTCGTGTCAGGATTTGTCCGCGTGTTTCATCAGGTTAGGGAGATCGGCCACCCGGATTGGGGGTTGGTGCTCTCTCTCGTTTTGCCCTTGCTTCCCATCATCCTTTTGCTGGGGCTGGCTGGAATTGCGCTCGACGTGATTCTGCGCGACTGGATGCTGCCACATTACGCGCTGGATGACGCATCTGCCGGCGAAGCGTGGTCCAGAGTGTGGGCGCGCATCAAGGCCGAGAAAAGGCAGTTTATTGCGTACGCGCTGCTGCGGTTGATTCTGCCGACGCTGGCTACGATTGGCGTGTTCATAGTGCTGGCGATCCCTGGGCTCATCCTGGCTGGTTCAGTTGCCGCGGTTGAGTTCGGCCTTCATTCGGCCTTCGCGGATGCCTCGGGTGGATCGGCGGTTACCGGCGTTCTTCTTCAGGCTTTCTTTGGCGTGCTGGCATTCGGCTTCATGCTGCTGGCCAGCATCTGCCTCGGAGGTCCGGTCAGCACCGGCACGCGGGAATACGCGCTGATGTTCTACGGCGGCCGGTACCAGGCGCTGGGAGATATCCTTTACCCGCCGGTTCCGCGCTCCGCTTGATGGGATTGGTTCCGGCGAGTTCCGCCACTCATTCCAGCAATATGCTGCCATGAAGTGTGCGTTAGGCTACCACCTCTCACGCAGGAATCCTGCCACCGGCAGTGTGAGGATGTGCATATTATCCTCCACGCACAAGCGCAAGCTGCGGAAGAGCATCGGCGAAGAGCGGAACTGCGGACAAGCCCGAAGTCTAGGCAATCGAGAGAGTGGTTGGGGCCGCAAAAACCAAACAGTTCATTCGTTCCCCAATCGCGTTATACTGTCCCGGCACTGAATTCAGGGAGAAATCTCGATGCCTAAGAAAACGTTTGCTCAGTCTGCCGCCCTAGCCCTTGCCGCCATGGCCGCCGCTTTGACCCTTGCCCAGGCCCCGCCTGCAAAACTCATAATTCATGCCGATCAGCCCGTCTCCAAAGTCAGCCCAACCCTCTACGGCCTCATGACCGAGGAGATCAATTTCTCCTACGACGGCGGCCTCTACGCGGAAATGGTCCGCAATCGCACCTTCATCGGCGACTGGTCCGGCATCCTTCACTGGTACCTCGTCGAAGACGGCAACGCCCAGGCGACCATGACCGCCGACAGCCAGACGGGCCCCAGCGACGCTCTCAAATCCAGCCTGAAGCTCGACGTCAAGCAGGCCGGCGAGCACAACCAGGCCGGCATCCTGAATGAAGGCTGGTGGGGCATGCCCCTGCGCCCCAATACAACCTACAAGGGCTCGTTCTATGCCAAAGCCGGCTCCGGCGACCTTGGCTCGGTAACCGTGAGCTTGTTCAACAGCCAGAGCGGCAAGGCTGCCGCCACCGCCCAGGTTTCGGGGATCGGGACCGAGTGGAAGCAGCAAACCTTTACTCTCACGACCGGCGCAATCGAACCCTCGGCCGCCTACCATCTCGCCATCACAGTGGCTCATCCCGGCACCCTCTGGCTCAATCTTGTCTCGCTCTTCCCGCCCACCTACCACGACCGCGTGAACGGCAACCGCATCGACCTGATGGAGAAGCTGGCCGCCATGCACCCGGCGTTCTTGCGCTTCCCCGGCGGCAACTATCTTGAGGGCGACCACATCCCCGAGCGGTACGACTGGAAAAAGACGATCGGCCCTCTTGTCGATCGGCCCACGCATCCCAGCCCATGGCATTACCACTCGTCGGATGGGCTCGGCCTGCTTGAGTTCTTCGAGTGGTGCGAAGACCTGAAGATGCAGCCAGTGCTGGCCGTCTATGCCGGCTACTCGATGGCCCAGGAACACGTGAATCCGGGTGCAGACCTGGACCCCTACGTTCAGGATGCCCTGGACGAACTGGAGTATGTAACCGGCAGCGGCGACACCAAATGGGGCGCCATCCGCGTGAAAAATGACCATCCTGAGCCGTTCAAGCTCGATTATGTCGAAATCGGTAATGAAGACTGGTTTGACAAATCCCTCAGTTATGACGGCCGCTACACGCAGTTCTATAAGGCCATCAAGGCCAAGTACCCTGACCTGCAGTTGATCGCCACCGCACCCGTCAAGAGCGTGAAGCCCGACGTGATCGACGAACATTACTACGTTCGCGCCACACAAAACTTCCGCGACGCCACCCACTACGACCCGCCCGCCTCCGACTCAGCTCCGCGCTGGGACTCGGGCCATTACGATAAAGCCGACCGCAACGGCCCCAAAGTCTTCGTCGGCGAGTGGGCCACGCGCGAGGGCGCGCCTACGCCCAACTTCGGCGCCGCTCTGGGCGATGCTGCCTGGATGACCGGCCTGGAGCGCAACAGCGACATCGTCATCATGGCGTCCTATGCACCGCTGCTGGTCAACGTGAATCCCGGCGGCATGCAGTGGGAGACTGACCTCATCGGCTACGACACCATGCGCAGCTACGGCTCGCCCAGCTACTACGCGCAGGTCCTGTTCTCGAAGTACCTGGGCACTGAGACGCTGAGTTCAACGCTCGGAGGTGCGGGGCCCAAGCTGTTCTACTCCATCACGCGCGACGCGGCGAAGAAGCGGCTCTACCTGAAACTGGTGAATGCTTCCACTATGCCACAGCCAATTGAGATCGACTTCGATGGCGCGAAACTGGCAGCGACAGGCGCGCTGATCACCATGAGTGCGCATGATACGCAGGCCACAAACACGCTGGAGAAGCCCACTGAGATTGTGCCTGTGGAAGTTCCGTTGCATGGGGTGAGCAGCCATCTGCATCACACCGTGCCAGGGCTCGCAATTGAGGTGATTCAGGTGGACGAACAGTAGACAGCGCGGGTGCCGTACCCTCATCCGAGGTCGCAGCCCAAACTGAAGCGCAGCGCGGCGCAAATCTCACTCATACGACGCGGACTCAACTGGGCCAGGCGCTTTCCCAATCGGTCCTGGGAGACAGTCACCACGTTGTGCAGGTTCACCGCACAGGGAGATTTCATTCCGTCTCCCTCATCCAGGACGACTTCGGATGGCACGCCGCGCAACGTTGAGGTTATCGGAGCGACACTCGCTGTCGAGAGATAAGCGATGGCGCTGTCGCGCGTCAGCACCACGACCGGCCGCCTTTTGTCGGGCGACGCAAAGTCGTACAGGCGAACTTCCCCGCGTGCTATTCTGCCGGCCATGCCGCGTTGGCCTCCCAGAGACGGGACTCTTCCTGACCCTGCGGCTGTCGCGCATACCCTTCGCGGTCGCGTTCCTCATGGGCGAACGCCTCTAATCGCCGCAGATGTTCCCGCAACGCATCCCGCACGAACGCGGAACGATTCAGCTTTGTTCTACGCGCTGCCTGGTCGGTGGCATGCAGAAGCTTCTTATCGAGGACAATCTGGACTGTTTCCATATGTGGACCTTATTCCACAATATACTCCACAGCTCACTCTCCGCCATCCGCAATTTGGCCAACCCCCGCTACTGCTGCACCGCCCACGCCAGCCCGTCCGGAGAGGCGATGGCGATCTTTCCAACCATCTCCAGCGTCTTCAGGTCGATGACTGCTACGAAGTTATCTCGTCCGCAAGCTACGTAAGCGCGCCCACCGTCCGGTTGCATCTGGATGCCGCCGGAGCCATGAACCGTCGCCAGCCGCTTCACTTCCTGGTGTGTAGCCGCGTCCACAATCACCAGCGCCGATCCGGGCGTGACCAGCACCAGCTTTCCATCCGGCGTGAATTTCAGGCGATTTGCGCCCGGCACGTTAGCCGGCAAGGTCGCCGTCACTTTCCTTTGCGCAACGTCGATGATCGAGACGGTCCCGTCCTGGGCGTTAGCCACCCAAGCCTCTTTGCCATCCGGGGAAACATCGAACCCCTCCGACCCGCGGCCCACAGGAATCACGGTCAGCCTCCAGTCTCCACCCGGCGGAGTTGGCGGTGGTCCCGGCGGCATTCCCGGCCCCATTCCTGGCCCAATTCCTGGCGGGGGACCGCCCGATCCCATTCCCGATGGCGGGGGCCCACCTGCGCGGCCTTCGGTTTTCTCCATAATGGTCACCGTTGCGGCGTTCACATTGGTGGTCACAATCCGCTTGCCATCGGGAAAAACGTAGAGCATGTGGGTCCGGTCCTGCCCGGTTCCCATGATCCAGTCGATCTTGCCGCTGGCCGGGTCGTAGCTGCCGATGACTTTCGCAGCCTCTGCGGTGAACCACACCTTGCCCAGCTTGAAGTCCAATCCATGCGGTCCGCGCAACGCGCCCAGATCGATGGTTGCCTGCCTGGTTTGGGCTACAAGGTCGATCACCGTTAGCGTGTGAAACGCACCAAACCCGTAGTTGGAGACGTAGGCCGTCTTTCCGTCCGCCGAGGCAATACCTCATGTGGGTCATCTCCAACCGGGACGGTCGCCACCACGCGCAGATCCGCCGGGTCCACGATGGCCAGGGTGCGGTCTTGTTTGGAAAGAGCCAGGAGTGCGGCCTTGGGAGTGGCCTGCGCCGCAGCCCACCCAGCCGGCACGGCCAGTGACAAGGCCAATAGATACAAAATCCGCGTCTTCGTTGCGTGCCTTCGCATGAGCATGACTTTAAGACGAAGCGACAGGGTTTTTGGACGAAGATCCGCCTCGTCTAGACGAACATATCCTTGTCGTCGTGAATGCTCGGCTCATGGTATTTGGAGTTGGAGGAACTCAGCGATTCGATGACGGCCTTCATACCCGCCAGCAACCCGGAAAGCTGCCGCACCGGCTTGCTCACGGTCTCGGTCACAAATGCGCCTGCCCTGTCCACAGCGTCCAGCGTGCCGGTAATCATGCTGTCGATACGGCCAGCCTGCTTGCGTACTTTTTCAAGAATCTCATCGAGAGAGACTTCCACGTCCGTTGTCTGCGCACGCAGACTGCGCGTCACCTCGGACACGTCAGTCACGGTCGATTCCACCTTGGGACTCAGCCGGACAAACAGTTCCCGCGCGGAGTCCACCAGTTCCCTGGTGTCCTTCATAACGGGCATCACCGAGGACCGTATGTCCTCGATCTCCTCTTGCATTTTTTTCGTGCCCTTGCTGACTCCCACATAAATTGCCAGCAGAATGGCCGACTGCATCAACAGAGCCAGCGCGCCTAATACAATGCAAGCCAGCTCAATGGTTTCACGGTTCATACTTTGGCCTCGGAATGACCTCGCACAGCTCGGCTGTGGTCGTGCAACAATTCGTTCAACGCACCCCCGGCCAAAAGGAAGCGTTCTGTTCCAGAGCCTGCGCATGGGCCGAATTCAGCCACAAGCGCCCGGCTCCGGAGCGGATGATTCAATCGAGGATGGCCGTTCCGAATGCCATCCGGAGAGCAGTTTCGCCTACAGTTCCGTCGGCTCGACGGTGGTCGTACGATAGGCGTTGCGTCCCGCTTCAACGGCAGCGCTTACACGAGTGCTCTGGTCGTTCACCAGGCTCTTGCCGCGCTCCACAAATTCTTCCCACTGCGCCCGTCCGCGATCGACTACTTCTTTGCTGCGATCCACGTACTCGCCAACCTGGTCCTTGCCCTTGTCGACAAGGGTACTGACTTGCTCCTTGCCCTTTTCCACCAAGGCACCCACCTGCTCGGCGGCTTGCTGGCTCTTGACGCGCACGTATTCCGTGCCCTCGCGGGCGCTGTTGGCAATGCTCTCACGGGTCTCACGGCCGCTCTTGGGGGCGTACAGAATCCCAACTACGGCACCTACGCCCAGTCCTGCGAGAAACCATCCCAGATGATGAATCCTGTGATCTTCTGTCATGATGAAAACTCTCCTTTCGCCCAGCGTGAAGATTGCCCTGAGCGTAGCAAATTCTCCGGTTGGCGGCAAATGGGGAATCCATTGCCGCACCGGCTTGGAAGGAAGACACACGCTCAGCATGAAGAAAACATGAGCGTCGTCCCAACGGATTGGACGCATAATCCGCCGTCGAAGTTGCAACCTGATTCAGGGAGCCCCGGTAACCTGCTCCTGTTGATGACAATACAACAACACCTCGCCGCCCGGTGACCCGCATTGATCACCATCGAAAAGAGGAATCACGGCGAATACGTCATTCTTCCAAAAAGAAAGCAGCGCGAGCCCCAAAGGCCCGCGCTGCGCAGTCAAGACTCAGATGGGTGCCGGGTGCCCCTGGTCTCGATTTTGAGACCAGGGAGGCTACCAAGCCGGTGCTGGGTGCCCCAGAGCCTGCCCTGAGCCCGTCGAAGGGTCTCGATTTTGAGACATGGGAGACCACCAAGCCAATTGTTCGTTGGTTTAGAACTCCGCCCGCACCGCAATCTGCGCGGTACGTGCTCCGCCGAAGTCCGACGGCGGGTTGCCGCTGCTCGAACCGATGACGCCGGAAACCAGGCCGAAGCTGCCCGAACTCAGGTTCAGGTTTGGATCGCCCAGGTTGATGTGGTTGAGGATGTTGGTGAATGTGCCTTCCGCCCTGATCTTGAAGCGCTCGGTGATGGCGAATGTCTTGCTCAACCCCGATGAAAGGTTGAACAGGCCTGGGCCCTCAACCGAACCGACAGGTGCGTTGCCGAAACGGCCGATGGGCAGCGGAGACGGTCCGTTGGCAACGAAACCACCCGTCGCCGTCGGTGTGTAGCCGGCGCCGGTGGTGCAGGCATTGCCAAGAGTCCAGCTGGGATCGCCGGGGCAGGTAAAAGCGCCCCCATTGGTCCAGTTGAAGCGATTTCGCCCCGAAGGCTTCACGCTTTGCCCGGCAACCCAGTCCGCGTGCTGGTTGCGGTGGCCGCCGTCGAAGCTGCCCGTCCCGTCGCCATAGGATCCATTGAGGCCGGAGCCTGTACCGGAGGGGTCGCCTTGGCCGCTGGGGAAGTAGGCCGTCAGGAACGGACCGGTTTGCAAAGTGAGGATGGATGAAATGCGCCATCCGCCCACCACAAGGTCAGCCACGCGCGGCATGTCGCTGCCCAGCATTTTCCCGCGGCCCACGGGTATGTCGTAGAGCAGCGTCGTGTTCCAGCGCAGCCTGCGCGTTCCGCCTACGTTGCCGAAGTCAGCATGACGGTCGAGGAATGAGGTCGAGCGCTGTCCTCCACCCTCCCCGGCAAAGCCTGTGTTAGCCGGCCCCTGGTTGTCGGCCAGATTCTTGGCCCAGGTAAATCCCGATTGGAATTCGAGGCCTTGCTGCAAGCGGTGGCTGGCTTCCGCCTGCAAGGAGTGGTAGCTGTTATTGGCGCCGGTGGCGCGGGTGTTGATGCGCCCCCAATTGGGGAACAGCCGGCTGCTGATGGGCGCGTTGAAAGCCGAAACAGTGGTTGAAAACGGCAGCGTGTTCTCATCCGGAGCCCACACCAGTTGATGCGTCTCAGAGCCGATGTAGGAGATGCGCGCCGCGTAGCCCGATCCCAGATCATGATCCACGCTCAGCGACCACTGCTCGGTGTAGGGGTCCTTCCAGTTGGTGCTGTTGGCAGTGCCGAAGTAGTCGGTACCATAGGCGGGTGCAGAGGCTCCGCCACCTGCGCCGGAGTAAATCTGCGGCCATTGGTAGCCGATGGCATGAGTCGTCGGGTTGTAGGTGTTCGAGAACTGCTGCGTGTACGCCTGCACCGTGCCCGTAAGCGAGTAGAAGCTCGAGCCCAGCATGTTGATGTTGTAGAACCCCGCGCCGCCGCGAATGGCCCACTTGTCGTTGCCGAAGGGGCGATACGCGAAGCCAAACCTCGGCATGAAGCGCTTCTTGGGATACATCTTCAGGCCCGTCGGGTAGTTCGCGGCATCGTTGCCCACCACCTGCATGCAAGGTGCGCCGTTGACGGTTGCGGAGTTGGTAGCGGTGACGCCATCGGGATCGCAGGCGTTGGCGCTGGCCAGGAAACCCTGCGCCAGAAGGTCCTGCTTGCCGGTTGGGTAGATCACACGTCCAGCCAGAGAAACGCTGGGGTCGAAGTTACCAATGTCGCCATACTTGTCGTAATAGCCAGGGTGCAGTTCGTAGCGAAGCCCGTAGGAGAGAGTCAACTGCGGGCTGAGCCGCCACTCATCCTGCCCGTAAAAGTGGTAGTGCTGTGAGAGACCGTCGTTGTCCTGCTTCACCACATCGTAAAACGTCTGGTCTGGAATGCCGAGCAGGAAGTCGGCAAAGTCGACGCCCGTGAACAGGCCCGCGCTGGCCTTGGTGTTGAACTGGTAGGTGCCGTAGTTATCGGAGCCGTTGAAGCCAAGCGGCGTGATTGCTTGCAATTGCTGGATGTCCCCGCCAATCTTGATGGTGTGGTTGCCCTTGGTCCAGATGAGCACGTCGCTGTAGTCGTAGGTGTACGACTTGGTCAGGCTCGTCAGCCGGTCCGCATTCAGGCTCTGTATGTTGTTGAAGTCCATCTCCGGAATACCGTTGTAGAACAGGTTCTGCAACCCCTGCCAGCCCTCCCCAACCGTCCAGGCATTGCCGTCGAAGCTGTCGGTGGCTCCAGTGGTTACGCGCGTAAACCCGAAGCCGCCTTCGTTGATCAGGTTGGGCTTGAGGCTCCAGTTGGTGTCCACCTTCAGAACCCGGTTCTGGCTGGTATTCAACTGCGATGGAACCAGCAGTTGTTCCGGACTGTTGATGGGATAGTTCTTCCAGGTGAACTTGCCCCATACCAGAAACTTCTGGTTGGACCCGAAGTATTGATCCCCGCGGATGTCGAACTGGTCGGAGTGGCGGCTGTTATTCACGTTAGCCTGGTAGTTGGCCACGCCGTTGTCGGTATAGGCCGTCGGATCGCCGATGTTCGGATCGGGGTAGAACTGTTTGAGCGTGTTCGCGGCTATGGTGCTGATCCCCGTGATCGCTTTGTTCGCATACGGAACACCAGTCACAGGGTTGGTGAGAGTAAAGGGGGTGCAATTGCCATTCTTGTCCGGCTGGTAGCAGAACTTGGAGAAGTCTCCCTGCTTCATCAGCGTGCTGGGAACCACCTCGGAGATGGTGCTTTGCGACGGAAACCGCCAGCCCTCGTAGGCCCCGAAAAAGAAGCTCCTGTTATGCCCGTTGTAAAGGTGGGGAATGGTTACCGGCCCGCCGGCGCTGCCGCCAAAGGTTGCGCCGTGGTAAAGGGGTTTGGTTTTGGTGGTGGGATAGGTATACGGAATCGCATTCCACTTGTTGTCCTGGTAATACCAGAAGCCCGAACCGTGGATGGTGTTGGTGCCGCCTTTGGTGGTGATGACGATCTGCCCAGGATTGCCGAACTCGGCATTGGCCAACACACCGTCGGCGCGAATCTCAGCGATGGATTCTGTGGAGGGGAACGCGTCGCCATAAAAAGTGCCGCCGGTTGCGCTCTTGGTGGTCACGCCGTCTACGGTCACGTCCACCTGGTAGGGCAATGCACCTTGCAGAGACACGCCCGTGCTGTCGCCGTCCGCCTGCACACCGGGCAGCGCGCTGAAGATGTTTGCAGCACTCGTGCCATTGGTGCTTGCGCGTGTGTTGACGGGCAGGTTGCTGGCGTCATCTGTCGTGAACGTGCCGCTGATGGTGGGCGAGTCGGTCTCAATGGCGCTCACCATGTCGCCCGTCACCTGCACCTCCTGCTGCACGGCGCCGATGGTCAGCTTCACGTCTACGCGCAGGTCTTGCCGGACTTCCAGCGCTACCCCGGATGCCAGCCACTTCTCAAAGCTGGGAGCCGAGACCTCAACGGAATAGTGGCCGGCCTTCACGTCCTGAAAGTGGTAATCGCCAATTCCATTGGACTTGGTGGTTCGAATCGTGCCTTCTTCCGCATTGGTGAGCGTTACCAGCGCGCCTGGGACCACTGCGCCCGCCGTGTCTTTCACTGAACCGATGATGGAGCCCTGCGTGGATTGCGCGCGGACCTGGGTGCAGGCCAGCACAAGCAGCAGCCCGAGCACGATCAGGCACCGCTGCATTGCTTGTTGGGGATAGATTTCAATTAGCTTTTGCATGGATCACTGTCTCCTGAAGTATTGCTGGGAATATCAATGGATGAGGGTCATTCGTTATCTTCCCTGGATTGAAACGAAACCGAAGGGCTGGACTTCCCGAAGGTTTTGGTCGCCCGAAGTAAGGTCAAATGCTCAGTGGGGAAGAACGATGGTGACGAAACGGGGCCCGGCGGTTACGGCATCGGAAACGATCTCGCGTGCCGTTGAGCACACCGACAGCCACACAAATCCGGTTAAGAATGGACAGGTTCTGGCCATCGATCAGGCTCCTTATCAGGCTCATTCTTTGAGCTTTTCTACTGACTAAGGCTACGTGGACCGTGTTAAAAATCGAGTTGAGGTTTGTTACAGACAGTTGAAAAATCTCGCCGTCGGTCGAGGTAGCCCGACGAGAATGGGGAATGTACTGCAATTCACTCCATTATGAATGCTTTTCAAATTTCCAAAGCAAAATAAATTTCCCATGCCAGACACCCCTCACCTCCGCTAGCGCCGCAAATGCTCCGTGCCCCATCTATTCTGTCATTCTGAGCGAAGCGCAGCGGAGTCGAAGAACCTGCTTCTTGTAATTCTGGCGAATAGATGGGAAACCTCGACCCTACCCCCGCCGCAGTCGGAAGCGCCAACCTTCAATCATCGTCCTTGGGTTTCCGCAGCCTTGTCCCAGACTTTTCGATCTCCTCACGTATCTCGTCGGCGTCATCAACATCCAGCAGCGCAGCCGCCTCTTCCTTGGTTTTGGGCTTTGCGAACCGCGCCTTGGATGGATCAAAAACGCGCAAATCTGACTCCTTCGAGGCATACGGTTCAAGGTGCGGCGTCGTGTCAAATATCCCTGTAATCTCCCCCGCCAGCGCGTCTTCCAGATTCATCGGCCCTAGCCCCAGCAGCTCGTCGATGGTGCGTGTAATCGAGCCCATGCTGATGTGCTCGTGGCTCACCGCGCCCGGGTTGACCCACGGACTGGCCACCAGCAGGATGCTGCGATGGGCATCCACATGGTCCACGCCTCCCTGCGCATCGTCCTCGGTGACAAAAAACGCGGAGTCCTTCCAGATCGAAGTCTTCGAGAGAAAGGCCACAATCCGGCCCAGCGCCAGGTCGTTATCTGCCACAAACGAAGCGCGATAGGGGTATCCGTCTGCAGGGCGGGGATCCGCCGTATGGTCGTTGGGCAGGCGAATCACAATCAACGCCGGAACCTTGCCCGCAGCCAGCTTCGCTCGGAAATCGCGCTCGAACTCCGAAGCCCGAAACTGGTCCGGAATCCCCAGGTTAAAAGTCGGATATCGCCGGTCGCTGAACTCGAAAACCGGCTTGGGTAATGGTGAATTGAGAAACAGCCGCTGCCCCTCGGGCTGCGAGCCCTCCATCTCCGCGTTGCCTTCAATCTCCAGTCCCTCCCCGTAGTTCAGCAGCCCTTTTCCGCTCGCCGCAATGTGCTCCCACAGCGAGCCGAATTGCGGCTCATCTTCCGGCATCGGAGCGTCGGCCCCACCAAATAAAGCCCTGCGTCCCGGCTGGCCGGCTACGGCAGAATCCTTGCGCCGGCCACCATACCCCGAAGTCCATGCAGTGTTGAAAAACGGCGTCGGGTTGATGCCCATCACCCAGCGATGCCCGTCCGCCGACACATCGCTGTCCACATAAAAGTTGTCGCTCATCGCAAAGCGGCCCACCAGCGCATGCAGGTTCGGAGTGACATGCAGATGAGTCGCAGCGTTCCGCTCTTCGGCCCAGCCGTCCAGACCGTATCGCGCCAGTGAGGGATCGCCATTGGCGCCGGCCACATCGCCCAGCACTTCGTCGTACGTCCTGTTTTCCCGGATCACCAGAAAGCAATGCTTCAGCCGCGGCAACTCCGGGTGATTGGCGATGGCCGCCGTGTTGGCCGCGATCACAGTCTTAGTCAGTTCCGCCGCGGCCGGCAGGCGGGCAAGGATAATCGCGCTCAAGCTCCCCAACTCCAGCGAACCTACATACGTGGGCATGTTGGGGTCGTGAAGTTTGCCGGCATTCGCGCCTGCTCCCTTCCCTTTTGTGTTCACCACGTAGAGCGTCTGTCCATCCGGCGAGAGCGCCACAGCCGACGGATTCCAGCCCACCGGAATGTGCTCGATCACTTCATTTGTCTGTTCATCGAGGACGCCCACCGCATCGATCCCCGACTCAGCCACGTAGATTCGTCCATCGCGCTCCGCCAGCCCGCTCGGCATCACCCCGCGTAACGGCCTTCCCGCACGGTCCTGAAACCGCTCTCCGCTGAACGGCGAAAGCTCGGCCTGCGCAAGCACCTTGGTCCCATCCAAGCTGATCTTCGCCACCGCATCCTCGTGCGCCAGCGAAACATAAACCGCATCGCCCCCGACAGCAACCCCGGTAGGAGCAGCCCCGCCCACTGTTTCGCCTTGAACCTCGGTAATCTTCGCGCCCAGCCGCAGCTTGGCCGTCAACACCGGATGCTCCCGGTCCTGCACATCGTAGGTCCACAGCGAGCTGCCACGGTCGGAATTCTCGTCGCCGAGCCCAGGAATCCGCTTGCCCTCCACCACCACCCCCTCCCGCGCAGCCTTTGACGGGTAGCCGAATGGCGGAAAGTGCAACCCTGTCCCCAGTTGATCTTCGGCCTTCGCACCCGGGATCGTGGTGTACTCGAACAGCCCGGTGTTGGTCACATACAGCCGCCTGCCGTCCGGCGAAAGCGCCAGTCCAAACGGATAGCTTCCCGTAGGAATCTCCGCAATGCGCTGAAGACTCGCCGCATCCAGAATCACGATCCGCCAATTCCCCTGGTCGAGCGCATAAAGCGTCTTGCCGTCGGCGGAAACCGTCAGCGTAGCCGCAAAACTTCCGCTCGCCTCCTTGCCTTTCCCCGGAACCGCCCCATCCAGCGAAACCTCGCCAGCGGTCTTCCAGTCGCTCGTCCGATACGCGCGTATCTTGCCCGAGTCACCCGTCGCCACATACAGCAACGCCCCATCCGGCGAATACGCCAGCCCCGCATGAACCTCCATGGCCGGATCGCTTTTCGCTCCGGCGGGCATGCGGCGCACCGCAGGCTTCTCGGCAGCCGGGTCGCCGATCACATTCAGTGCGAACGGAAATCCGATCGACGGCACCGCAATCTCCGCGCCATCCGGCCGCACCGCAAGCGCAAATGGATAAGGCGCCAGCGCAATCCAGTTCCCTGCCGGATGAATCTCGCGCCCATTCGGCAATACCGCCGCCACGCCGGCCTGTGCAACCGCCGCCGCGGCAGAAACCATCCACGCCGCACAAAGGAGGGGGAAATTCCTTCGCTTTTCAAAAATCATGCGTCCAGTATGCACGATGAAGATGAACAACTCGTTTCACCGCCGTTCCTCTGGGGGGATAGGGGACTGGAGTTTCTGCCTTTTCCTGGACGATTGTTCGCTGAGCCAACTAAGCAAATAGGTCTGGCGATACATAATTTATTGACATGCCGACGTAACTACTTTACGTCATTCCTGAGTCTATGCTCAGGAGCCCTCCATGAACGATGAGATCGAAGGCGTAGTCCTTTCCGCATTCTAAACCTCACTGGAAGCGCAATTACGAGCCATTCGCCGACTTTGTCAGGGTCAGACGGAGGAGGGCCAACCACGCCCGAAAGAAGGTCGGTCACAAGGGGACATGGCGGACAACATACTTAAGAAGGCGCGCACTCCGCTGCATGTTCCCGAGATTATCGACCGCATCCAGGCGCAGTTCGGCGTAGCCGTGGATCGGGAGTGCCTAGTTTCCGATAGGCTTCGAGAACCTTGCGCACGTAGTCTTCTCGGCCGAACGGTTGTTGACCCATGCCCGTCTCCTCAGCCTTGCGGAACGCGCAGCGATGGTCCGTCGATGCGTATGGTGTGGCAGTAATGACGGACGCGGCTCAACAGCGCATCGACCATGGCCGGGTTGCCGAGGAAGTTGCCCCATTCGTCGTAGCTCAGATTTGTGATGATGATCGAGGCGTGGCGATGATAGCGCTCCTCCGTCAGCTTGAAGAAGATGTTGGACTGTTCGGGCTTCAGCGTCGGGTATGCAATCGAGCAGGCGACCGACAGGCTGCCTTTTCTTCCGGTCCAACCCAGGGAATCAAACTGTGTCCCGTACCCCGACTCTTGCTCAACGGCGCCGAGGCCTGAAGCCACAGGTCCGCATCGCCGCCGGCCACTTACGAAGAGTTGACGCGGGTCGCTTTGTCTCTCCTGAACAGGAATGGTGCCGATCCGAGGCTAAGGTTCCGTCTGGTGGGCGTTGGCCTCGGCAACTCAAAGGATCCGGGCGAGGGCATGGAACCATCGCTCTTTCACGCTTCCCTTTGATTTCCGCCGAATCGAACCGACCGCGTCATTTACAGGCAGTCTGCTCGAAGGCGGCAAGGCCTACAACGCGGCCGATTGGATAGCGCGATTACGCAAATCTTGGTAACGCATCGAGATTCGGTTGGAAAAAAGGCGGAGAGCCGCCTAATCATTAGCGCAACTTCCGGTGTGCTAGAATTTGGCGACTCGCGGATGCCTAATGAAATGCCGGCATCTTCGGAATGATTCCGCGGCGGTGCTGCCCCTTATCAGCGCGCCTTGTCTTTTTACTACTACACGGAGGATGTATGACTCGCTCGACCGTTTGTTTCGCCGTCGCTGTTTTGCTCGCTCTTCCCGCGGCTTCTCAGACATCAACCGAGGCGACCCTGCCCTATTCACCGAGCCTCGACATCACCTCAATGGACAAGACGATCGATCCCTGCGTGGACTTCTACACATATTCCTGCGGTGGATGGCAGAAGCAGAATCCCATTCCGGCGGATCAGACCTCGTGGAGCGTCTACGCGAAGCTCTACCAGGACAACCTGAGGTTTCTACGCGGCATTCTGGAAGAAGCGGCAGCCAGGAGGACGGGGCGCAACAAGGTAACGCAGGAGATCGGCGACTTCTACGGCGCTTGCATGGATGAAAACACCGTCAACCAGCGCGGTGTTGGTGCGATCCAGCCGCAACTGGATGCGATCGCGGCGATGAAGTCCACACGGGACATCGCGCCGCTGACGGCGCATGTCACGCTCCCTTTTGGTCAAACGCTGCTGTTTGGAGCCGGTTCCGCGCAGGATCCGGACAACTCCGAGCAGGAGATTGCCGACCTCGATCAAGGAGGCCTCGGCCTTCCCGATCGCGACTACTACACCAAGGAAGATAACAAGTCGAAGGAGATTCGCGAGCGATATTTGCAGCACGCGCAGGCTGTCTTCCAATTGCTGGGCGATACACCGGAGGCCGCAAAGAAGAACGCCGACACGGTGATGCGGATGGAAACTGCCCTTGCGAAGGCCTCGTGGACGCGTGTGGAGCAACGCAATCCATATAACTTGAAGAACAAGATGAAGATGGGCGATTTAGAAAACCTCGCGCCGAACTTCGACTGGACGGCCTATTACCGCGAGGCCCGTTATCCGAATTTCGAGATCGTGAACGTTGAGTCTCCCAAGTTCTACAAGCAGATGAGCGATTCACTGACGGCGGAGCCGGTGGAGAACTGGAAGACTTACTTCCGCTTTCACATCGCCGACTCGTACTCGGCATTTCTCTCCAAGCCGTTTGCGGACGAGAACTTCAACTTCTATCGTGCCTACCTGCGCGGTGCAAAGGCGCAACAGCCACGCTGGCGCCAATGCGTGCAGCATACCGATTTCAACCTGAGTGAAGCGTTGGGACAGGCGTATGTTGCCAAGGTCTTCTCGCCGGAGTTGAAAGCCGCGTCGCTGGATATGGTGGACCGAATTGAAGAATCCATGCGCGAGCGAATTGCGCAGCTCGACTGGATGAGCCCACAGACAAAACAGCAGGCGCTGATCAAACTGCAGGCGATTCGGAACAAGATCGGCTATCCCGATAAGTGGCGCGACTATTCCTCGATCGAGATTTCGCCGACAGACTTTGCCGGCAATATGGAACGCACGGGCGCCTTTGAGCTGCACCGGCAGATCAACAAGATTGGATTGCCGGTGGATCACGGCGAGTGGATGATCTCCGCAGCCACGGTTGACGCCTACTACAACTCGCAGATGAACGACATCAACTTTCCCGCGGGCGTTCTGCAGCCGCCCATCTACGACCGCAAGATCGACGATGCCCCAAACTACGGTGACACCGGGGGCACCATCGGACACGAGCTTACCCACGGCTTTGACGATGAGGGAAGCCAGTTCGACGCCAAGGGCAACCTTAAAGATTGGTGGACGAAGGAAGACCGGGAGAAATTCGACGCGCGTACCAAATGCGTGGACGACCAGTATTCGTCGTATTTGGCCGTGGACGACGTGCACGTTAATGGCAAGCTTACGCTGGGCGAGAACGTCGCCGATCTTGGCGGCGAGATTCTTGCCTTCATGGCATGGCAAAACAAGACAAAAGACATGAACCTTCAGCCGGTGGATGGACTGACGCCGGAGCAGCGCTTCTTTGTAGGATTTGCGCAATGGGACTGCGCCAACGAGCGCCCTGACGATCTGCGGGTACGCGCTGCCACGGATCCTCACTCACCTGCTAAATACCGCATCGATGGTGTGCTGGTGAACATGCCCGAGTTTGCCAAAGCATTCGAATGCAAAGCAGGTCAGGCGATGGTGCGTCCGGCGGCACAGGTTTGCAAAGTCTGGTAAGCGGCCACCGGGACTGCTCGGCGGCCGAATTTCTTGGGTTAGCAGGCCTTCTTTTCGGTTCAGCGCTCTACCGCGAATTCAAAGTCAGTGTTCTGGGAGAAATCGTCAAACACTACCTGTCGTACGAGGATGAGTGCGATAAGCGAGTTCGCAGGATGGAGGTTTAGTTGGTCCGTAGTTGCTGAATCGAACCTTTCAGCATCTTCCTGTGACGTATTTGAGTTTCGTCGCCTCTGCCCCCGCCTGAACGTGCCGCGCACATTGGTGGCTTACCCCGTGCCAACAATCGCGACGCGATGAACGTTGCGTGGAATGTGATCGCTTTAGACGCTCTGAAAACTTCGCGACAATCCATGTCCGGATGCCGCGCTCGCTGCTAGGCCGGTTTAGCATCAGGGACGGACCTTCTATGTAGGCATACCTGGTTTTCCTGATCCAGTCGGCGTTTCAGCACGGCGCCGTCGATTAGAGCGCCGCTCGGCTCCAATTCGGTTATACTTCCGAGTCATTGACTCACAACTAGGATCTCACTCTCTACCAGAACGTCCTGGGACCGGCTCCTTGCAAAATAATTGCAAGAGACTTCGGTCAGTCCGTTCTTCTATCAGGCATCGATCTCTGTGAGTCGAGGGTATCGAAGAATGGAAATCATTGGTGTACTGGTGGTCGGATTCCTGCTGGGGATCCCTATCGTTGCAGTCATCGCTTTGGTTCGATCCGCGAATACACGCAAGCTGCTTGAAGAAACTACCTGGGAATACCGCGACAAAATCTCTGACTTGACCGGTGAGATTGCCAAACTTCGCCGTGAACTCGCCGAGGTCTCGCAGAGGGTGGGCCAGCCAGCCCCAGCTTCTTCGCCTGCGCCAACAGCCGAGGCACATACGGTCAAGACTGCCCCAGCACCAGTTGCGGCGCCTTCGCAGACAGCCGGCCCAATCGAGCACCCCGTAGCGGCAACTGTCGTCCCTAAGCCTGCGCTCAGTTCCTCGCTTTCTTCGCAGTCGGTGAGCCCCCCTGAGACACAGGTTTTTCTCAAGCAGGCTGCTCCGTCCCAGTCGACACAGCGCATTGATCCGGTCGTCAGTCCGATTCCCCCCCCGGCCGCAACCGGCAAGTGCTCTGCCCGCGACGCCGACCGCGCAGCCTGTGACTGCAACCAGGAGCGAAGCGCGCCCCGATGCGGCTCCACGGCCAGTCCGAGCCGTTCCGTCTCCACAACCCAGCGCAACGCAACCGCCGCGTCTTCCTGTGCCGCCAGCGGCTCCCCGCTTTGCGGCGCTTCAAGACGAGCCGACCCGCAAGAGTTTCGCGGAGCGGCTGCGCGCCACGCTTCCACTCGAAGAAGTGCTGGGCATGAACCTGTTCGCCAAGCTGGGCATTATCCTGCTGGTTCTTGGCTTCGCGTTGCTGGGCCGCGTGGCGCTTATTTCCATGGGGCCGGGAGCGAGAGTCGCCCTGATTTACGCGGCGGCAGGCGTGCTGCTTGGCGGAGGCATTCGACTCGAAGGGGAAGAGCGCTATCACCTTGTTGGCCGCACTGGAATTGGCGGCGGCTGGGCGCTGCTGTTCTTCACTACCTATGCCATGTATCACGTTCCGGCAATGACGGTCATGAGTTCCAATACGCTCAATTGTTTACTCATGCTTGTGGTTGCGATCGCAATGGTAGCGCATACGCTGCGCTATAAGTCGCAGTTGGTCACAGGTCTCGCTTTCCTACTCGCATTTTCAACCATTGCCCTAAGTCAAGACAGCGTGTACGCACTTACGGCGGGCGTGATTCTGGCCTTTGGAATCGTTGCCATCGCGTTGCGCATGCGCTGGTACGAGCTTGAGGTCTTCGGCATTCTGGCCAGTTTTGGCAACCACTTCTATTGGCTCTACAGGCTGTATCCCGACGGCATGGCGGGTCACTCGTTCCCGCAGTTCTGGCCCAGCGCCATCATCCTCATCCTCTACTGGGCAATCTTCCGCGGTTCCTATATCGCGCGCACCATTCGCGCGCCACGCGACGAAACCATCTCGACCATCGCGGCATTGCTCAACACAATGCTGCTCGGCGTGGTCATGAAATTCCAATCGACGCGCCCTGAGCTGGCTTTTTACGGAATCCTCGCAATCAGTGCGGCGGAGTTCTTCTGTGGTCAGTTGCCCGCGACACGGCGACGCCGTCCGGCATTCATTCTCCTTACGGTGATGGGCACCATGCTGATGTTCGCATCCGTTCCCTTCAAATTCAGCGGCAACAACATTGCACTGTTCTGGATGATCGCGGCAGAAATCCTCTTGATTGCCGGGATCGTCCAATTGGAAGTTGTCTTACGCCGGCTTGGATTGCTTGCTAGCCTGTTGACCGGTCTACTGATCGTCTACGAGGCGCAGCATATCGTCGAGTTTCGCCAGCACTCTGAAGCGCAGCTCATGCAGGACGGAATCCTGCTGCTCACCTGCAGTGTCCTCTTCTACCTGAATTCCCTCTTCATTCGCGACAAGTGGGCGAACCTGTTCGACACATTTGACGGCCCGATTGCAACGGCGCAAGGCTATATCGGCTGCGTCACCGCGTTCCTCGGGGTGTGGGGCCTGTTCACCGGCGACTGGACCGCGATCGGCTGGTCTGCGTTGATGCTGGGAGCGGCTGTCGGCGTCCGATACCTGAACAACAAGCACCTCATCGTGCAGGCGAGCGCACTGTTTGTCGCCGCGGCGATTCGTGCGGCGGTCTTCAACTGTCACCTGTCCGATCTGTACCCGCACCACATCGCGCTGCGGTTAGCCACTCTGCCGATTCTTGCGGCCGTCTGTTACGCGACGGCCTGGGCGCTTTCCGGCGTCAAAGATCTGCGTCTTGTTCCTCGCACCGCTGTGCTGTGGGCGGGGACCGCGTCGCTCGTCACGCTGGCCTGGGCTGAATTGCCTCCTATGTGGATAGCTTGCGCCTGGATGGCGCTGGCGGTGGTTGTTGCGCTGATTGGACGGCGCACCAGGAACGCGGAGACCGGGATCGCCGAGTTCTCGTACCAGGAACACGCTCTGGTCGCGATTGTGGTGGCCCAGCTTTTCGCCGTCAATCTCTACGCGCAAAACTCGATGGAACGCTACCTGCCGTTCCTCGGCTGTGCCGCTGCACTCTATGCGATCTCGCGCTTCTGCACTTTGAAGGACGCATCCTACCGGCGACCGGCTGCGTGGATACACACATGGGGCGCAACCGCGCTGATCGCTACACTGGCCTGGAACGAATCTCCGCAACTCTGGCTGACGGCAATCTGGGCGGTGTTTGCGCTCGCACTTGCAATCGTTGACCGCATCTTCGATGTCGAAGAGCTTCCCTATCAAGCGCACGTGCTCGCTCTGCTTGCTGTCTGCCGCGCGGTCACTCTCAATCTGTATACGCAGGACAAGTGGCACAACGCCGATTTGCGGTTGATCACGGTGGGTATCCTGATTGCGGTCCTTTATGCGATGGCAATGTGGGTGCGCATGCCGGAGTCGCTTCGCCAACCCGAAGCACGCCATGTGTATACATGGGCCGGATCGGCCCTCACGGCGTGGCTACTGTGGAGCGAGTTGCAGCCAATCGGTGTGGCCGTGGGTTTGGCGGTCTTTGGACTATTGCTCTTTGAATTTGGAACGGGTCGCCAGCAAAGACAGATTCGCCTCCAGTCGTACCTCGCATTAGCCGCGGCGTTCGCGCGCATCTTCTTCGTCAATCTCACCGCAGCTACGCTTCCCGGCGAAGCGCTCAGTCCGCGCATATACACGGTTGCGCCGATTGCCCTGATCTATTTCTTCGTGTGGGCGCAGTTGCAATCCAATAAGGCCACGACCGAGATCGGGCGCTGGTCGCCTGGAGACCTGATCGCCTATTTAGGCACCGGGTCGGTAGCGGCTCTCCTTTATTTTCAGACACCCGCGGAATGGATCGTTGTCGCTTGGGCAATCCTGGCGGTTGCGCTATTCGCGGCAACTCTCATGCTCGACAAAGAAGTCCTCCACCGGCAGGCAGCATTCCTGGTTGCCGGAATCGTCGGTCGTGGCCTGGCGCACAACATCTTTGGCGGAAGTTACTTCGTCGAAGGAGGATGGCGCGGCAACTTTGTTGTGCTTTCTCTCACTGCCGCTCTCCTGCTTGCCGCTCTGCCGATTGCGTTTCGACTCCGCAAGCGCTATGCCGAGCGCACTGACTTGTCGTTTCTCAGTCGAGTTACGGCGCTGAAGTATCCGGAACAGCTGCTCTTCTTTGCTCCCATTATCCTCATAAGCTTCATGATTGCGGTCAAGATGAATCCGGGCATCGTTACGCTGTCGTGGGGCATTGAGGGGGTTTTGCTGATTGTGCTCGGGCTCCTGGTAAGCCAGCGCAGCTATCGCATCACTGGACTTTTGTTGCTCCTGCTCTGTGTGGGCAAAATCGTGTTTCGCGATGCATGGCAACTTGACGAACGCAATCGGTATATCACCTTCATTGCGCTGGGCGCTGCGTTGACCCTGGTTTCCACGCTCTACGGAAGATATCGGGAGATCGTGCGGCGGTTGATATGAGGCGCATTCTGGCCATGGTTGCAATTCTCCTGATTGCCGGGGGTGCTCTCTACCTTGCGCAGCGGCGCAAACGCCAGGATGCGGTGAGCGTGAACGCGGTTGTGGATGCAGCGGCGGATTGGCAGCGCGATCTCACCCGCGTGCCCATGCATCTTACGCGGATATCCGTCGAGCAGGAGACACGCATTGGGGACGAGCTTGCGCAACAGTATGCATCCGCGCAGCCCGCGCAGTCTGCGGAGATGGCGGCGACAATTGGGATGGACCGATACGTCAATGAGGTCGGCGGGCGCGTGGCGGCTCATGCAAGGCGCAAGCTTGCTTTCCGCTTCCACCTCATCCCAGATGTGAATTTGATCAACGCCTTTGCATTGCCGGGCGGGCATGTGTTCATTGGCCAGGGGCTTCTTGATCAGATGACCAGCGAAGACGAACTCGCCTTTGTGCTTGGACACGAGATTGAGCACATCGATCATTATCACGCTGTGGAGCGCGTGCAGATCGAGGCACAGCTCAAAAAGGTTAATCTGGACATTGTGGCAGCGGTTGCGCAGATTCCCATCTCGTTATGGCAGGCCGGCTATAGCAAGGACCAGGAGTTCGAAGCTGACCGCGAAGGGCTGCGCATCGCCAGCGCAGCCGGCTACTCCCCGCAGGGAGCCGTGAACATGCTGGAGCGGTGGACCCGATTGCGCGATGAGTACGTGATCCACGCTGAGACACCCACGGGTGAACTCAGTCAGCTTGCCATCGAGGGGCTCAACGGCTACTTCCGCACCCATCCGCTGCCCTCGGAACGCCTGGCGCAGGCCAACGAAATCGTCGCGCAGGACCACCTACCGTTGAACAGGCCCCTCAAGCCATTTCATGTGGAGTATGAAGTGACAAGCGAAGAGAGGTAGGCTGCATAACCCGGTCAGTTCCAGTTAACGCCGCCGTCAGACGTGGTCCAGGAAGCTCCATCGGCAGCTTCAACCGTCCCCGTACGCGGCGTCTTGAAGCGAATGTGGACGATGATGGGTTCGTTGCCATTCTTCATCGGCAAAGGCACGACGGTCCAGGTATTGCCGTTGTCTGAGGAGTGATAAAGCCGCGCATTTTCACCGCCAACCCATACCTCCGCATCGAAGACTGAAACCACCCGCATCCTTGCGCTCTCGTTGGCGAGCACGGGTTGCCAGGCTCCATCGCCGAAGGATCGTTCCGCATGTCCCGAGCTGTCGATGCGCCAGTGCGGACGTGCGGAAACGCCAGACCCAGAGATTTCGGATAGCGCGCGAGCCGTCTCGGCATTGGCGAACGCGGAATGGGTCTGAGACGGAGCGGATGGCTGCGCAACGGAGTTTGGCGTCCCTGCTGCCGGCGGCGGAGACGCTTGACGAATCGTCGAAGAGGGAAGCCCCGGCGCGTTTTCCTGCGCGATTGTCGCGCGCTGCTTCAACTCCAGTTTTTGTCTGTAAACCAATCCAGCTGAGCAGACTATCAGGATGCCCGCTGCAACGCTCACCCAGGGAAGCCAGGCACGCAGCGGCGGATGCGTGGACCGTTGCAGCAGAAACGGCTTCATCCCAGTAACCGGGCCTGCTGCGGCTCCCGTCGCGGCGCTCAGCAGTTCGCGGCAGTCGGCGCAAGCGGCCAGATGCGCGAAGACTTCCTGGCGTTCTCGCTCAAGCAGCCCACCTTCGGAGAACGCCGTCAACAGGTCGGAATCCGGATGAGGCCCGGCCTGCTGGCTTCGCGCCAGTTCCATTTTCAGCGGATTGGACTCAATTTGCTTCATTCTGCAAACTCATCTTCTTTTAGAACGTTCCGGCTGATCTTTCTTGCTTCAAATTTGCCGCCACATCCACATCAATATCGCGCACATCGATCTCCCGCAGCAATTCATCGCAGCGTCGCGGATGAACACCCGCGGACTGCAGCCGTCTTCGGACGCGTTTGCGCAGGGTGCCCGCCAGCCGATCGAGTTTGCGGCTGACCGTGGATTCGTGAACGCCTGTCTGGCGTCCAATATCGGCCAGGGTGCGTTGATCAAGATAATAGGATGCGAGGAGAAACCGCTCCTCATGACTGAGCTCGGCCAGCGTTTGAGCAATGGCGACAGCGACTCGATCGTCGCCCACTGGAGCGGTCATCGGAGGGCTCTGCGCGAAGGACGCTCCATGGTCGATCTGCTCATCGAGACTGACGTCGCCGGAATGGGTGCGGCAGCGGTCAATGTGCCTTCGGGTGAGGACCGTGCGGAGCCAGCCTTCCAGCGAGCCGCGGCCCATGTAGTAATCGAGCTTCGAAATGCGGCGGCTGTCGCTGTTGGGGATTCCGTAGAGTTCGGCGTTGAGTTCGTCCGCCAGCTCCCGCCCCGCTGTTTCGTCCCTGGTGAGCCGGCATGCAGTTGCGTGGAGCGCTGCACGAAAGCGGGGAATAAACGCATCCCATGCTGCGTCGTTTCCCCCTGCGCAAGCGCGGGCCAGTACCAGTTCCTCGATGCGCAGGGATGCCACAAGCTCAACTCTCTCGGATTCGCTGCCGTCGGCGGCGTAGCGAAGCACGACGCCCGCCACGATCCGATGAAAGCGCTCGGGAGTCACACCGTACAACTCCGCGCCGGACTCACCGTAGCGCCTCGAAATAGCCCGGTCGACTCCGCTTCCGAGGAACGCATCGCGGTGACTCTCTGCCGGAGGCTCAGGCTCGGAAAACATTTGCATCGATGGTAGCAAGATTACTGCAAGAAACCTATTTGTCCGCGTTCTTCCAATGTTGGGCGACGATGACGCGCTCAAGGAGGATGCGATGGCGATGAAAATGACGACATGGCTTGAGGCTGGGTGCGGGCGGAAGAAGAATGAACATTGCGCAAGGCTCACGGTGCTTGGGTCTGCCCTGCGGAACAGCGTTGGCTGGACGATAGCGTTGGCCTCGCTGTTCTGGATATCGCATGCGGTTCCGGCTTCGGCCGGCGGTCCTGACAATCAACCCGCGTACAAAGTATTGCCGCCAGTTCTGCGCAACAATCTGGCTATCTTCCCCGTGGTGGCAAATCAGTCCTTCGATACATCGCAACTGATGACGCTGGACGAAGGCGTGCGTTCCGGGCAGGTTATCGTGACTGAAGCAGGGGATGAACGCGGCCTCGTCCGGCCGGGTCAGCCGATCCCGCGGCGGCAAGCGGGCGCCGAGGTCAATCGCCTGGTGCTCTACAACAATTCCAGTCACCCATTACTCCTGCTTGCGGGAGAAATTGTGACCGGCGGCAAGCAGGATCGCGTGATTGGATCCGATCGCATTGTCCAGGCGAATACTGGGCCGATCGATCTCGGAGTCTTCTGTGTCGAGCCTGGGCGCTGGGTCGCGTCCAGCGGCAAGTTCGGCTCGATGGGCGCGCAGATGGCGCAGCCAAGTGTGCGCACACCGGCCATGGCCGAGCACAATCAGAACCAGGTTTGGGCAAATGTTCGCGCCTCGAATGCGAAGATGGCCGGCAATCTGAGCAGCGCGGATGCTGTGACTGTCGAATCGACAAGTTCATACGCGAAGGTGTTTGACAGTGCGCCTGTGGCAAAAATGGAAGCGAGCTATGGCGGACAGGACAGCGAGCAGGCGATCCTGCGTGAATTGCACAGCAAAGGCGCGGTCGGTGTAGTTGTTGCCGTAAATGGACAGGTCCTGTGGGCCGACGTATTCGCCAGCACGGAATTGCTCGCGAAGTACTGGCCGAAGCTGATGCGCAGCTACGTGGCCGAGGCCATGACTTCCGCAAACAGCGCCACTGCTCCCGATATGCACGACGCGCAGCTCTTTATGAATAACCTGGGCGGCGGGCGGGAAATCGTAGAGACCGAACCGAATGTGTATCGCCGCACCGATATCACCGGCGATGGGTTTCGCGTCTTCGAGTTGATGTCACTGCTGCCCAGGACCGGCTTCATCGTACACATTACCAAGATGAGGCAGTAGATCGCTTTGCACAGCCACTACTCCTGCCGGGTTAGCGACGAGACACCCGAGTCTCGCCGCCAACCCGGCCTTGAGTTCCTAAGCGAGCAGGCATCCCCCAGCGAACGAAACTGAATGCCGTGTCACCGCACACACACTGTGTTGGCGTTGACACGGTTCCATCCCTCCATTCCCTTCATAACCTGTTTGTTTTCAGTCGCCAGCGATTGGAGACCGGCTTGCACTTTGTCTGGGCGCAGGCAATTGGACAAGGGGGATGCGATGACGGCTTTGAAACTCAGCAGCTTGGCAATGGCGGCGGGAACAGTGGTACTTCTGGCAGCGCATGCATTGGGGCAGAGTTCAGCGGTACAAGCACCTAAGCAACTCGCGGTAAATGCGAAGGCTCCCGCTGCGGCTGCAGTTAAACGGGTAATTGTTGTGAGCCTCGAAGACCGTAAACTCGCCTTGGTGGAAGACGGCCAGGTGAAGAAGGTCTACACCGTTGCGGTCGGCAAGCCGTCAACGCCCAGCCCGGTGGGGACTTTCACCATTGAGCGCCGCGTGGTCAACCCGACCTATCACCACAATGGAAAGACTGTTCTCCCCGGACTGGGCAATCCGGTTGGCACGCGTTGGATGGGGCTGAGCAAGCACGGCTACGGAATCCACGGAACCAATGAACCCAATTCAATCGGCAAGGCCGCTTCACACGGCTGCATCCGCATGGCCAAGGCGGATCTGGAAGAGTTCTACGAACTGGTTGCCGCGGGAGACACGGTTGAACTTGTAAGCGAGCGCAACGAAGAGACCGCGCAACTGTTTGGAGGCGGACAGAATCCAGCCGCAGCGGCCGCACAGCAGGTCCAGACAGCCGTGGCCTCCGCCGGAGCAGCTCCGGTCGCGATCCCGATCCAGAGCCTGGTCACAGATGCAAGCGGCGCCGAGAAGGCGATCCCAGCGCTCTCCGCCGTTGCGGCTCTGACGGCAATGCGCTAAGGAGCACCCGATGAATCTGCTGATGGAAGCGATGGGTGATTTGGGAGCAGCGCTGCTGCCCTTGGTGGCGGCCCTGCTGTTCGAGGAGTTGACGTTTGGTGGACTGGTCCGGCTGCTCGTGGCTCCATGGCCGGGAACCGGGAAACACAAGGAGCGCAACAAGCAAAAAGGAGAAGGAAAATGATCGCACTGAAGATGCTCTTGACGGTCGCGGGAGTCCTGCTGCTGGCTTTCGCGTTGGGAATTCCACTTTATTCGCTCTGGCTGCGAATACGCATTGCGCGCCGCAAGGCCGCAGGCGAAACAGAACTACCAGAACCAGAAGAAATCTTCTGGCGCAGCTCAGTTGCGCTCACGCTGGTTGCCTGCCTGCCGTTGCTGGTGGCTCCGAGCATCGTCGTTGTGCCCAGCGGCATGGGCGGTGTGTGCGTCAGTCAGATCCGTGGCACGTTGCCGGGAACGCTCTTCCCCGGCGTGCATTTCATCACACCCCTCGTGGACAGCGTGCAGAACTATGACCTGCGCGATCATCTGTTCACCGCAGGCATGGCAGAGGAAGGCGCGAAGTCCGGCGCAATGAAGAACGGGCTAAGCGTGCAGTCGCGCGAGGGCCTCAACATTGGTCTTGCCGTTACGGTCCGCTATCGCCTCGATCCGAACAGGCTCGATAATGTTCAGGCGCACATGCCGCAGCCAGTCGACAAAGAGCTGGTGCCGCCAGTAGTGTCCAGCGCCTGGCGCGAACTGGCGCCTGAATACACGGTCCGCGAAATCTTCTCGACCAAGCGCGAAGAAGTGCGCTCCCGCGCAGCGAAGATTATTACGCACAAGCTGGGGACCGACGGAATTCTGGTCGAAGAAGTAATGCTGAGTGACATTCAACTGCCCGACGAATACTCAAAGGGCCTTGAAGGGCTTCTTCTGAAGGAACAGGAAGACGATCAGCTTGGCGTGGTCACAGACATTCAACAGAAGCAGGTCAAGATCGCGGAGCTGCAAGCTGAAGCCGAAGCCGTGCAGAAGGTGAAGCAGGCCGAGGGTGAGGCGCAATCCAAGGTAGTCGAAGCCAAGGGCGAATCCGACGCTATGCAATACACGTTGCCGCTCAAGGAAAAGCAGATTGAGCAGAGCAAGCTTGAGGCCGAGGCGCGCAAGGAAGCCACCATCCAGAATGCGGAAGCGGATGCTCAGGCCAAGGTGATTGACAGCAAGGCTGAGCTTGAGCGCCGCAACCTGCTGGCTGACGCCGAAGCAAGCCGCGTGCGCCTCATGGCCAAGGCCAACGCCGAGCGCATGACCAGCGAGGCAGAGCTACTGAACAAGTCACCGCTGCTGATCAACAAGATCATCGCCGAACGCCTCTCCGACAAGATCCAGGTAGTCATGGTTCCCTCAGACGGCAAGTTCTTCTTCGCCAACGATGTTTTCAAGAGCATGGCATCAAGCCCTGTGATGAAGCAGGAGATGGACAGCCAGGATGACGCAGCGCCGAAGACAGGCGGTCATTGAAGCCATCTTTCCACCGCTGACAGATCGAGTGCCCCAGGTCTCGATTTTGAGACCTGGGATTCCTCAGGCCTTGAGAGTCTGATCCCCAACCACCCGCAAACGATATAATCCGCCCAAACGAGAGATGCAAAGAAAGAAGACCCCAATGAAGCTGCTCTGCCTGCTGGCGATGATTGCGTCTGTGCTGATGGTGCAGCCGGCAAGCGCGACATCCGGCCCATGGGAGCAGCCCGCCGCCGCGCTGGCCGAACAGATTGCTGGAATTCTCGGCACTGGACGGGCGCACCTCATCATCCAGAACAACTCCACAATCTCCACGGACAAAATCCCCGCAATCCGCCGCGCGCTGGAGGAGGCTCTGAAGGCGCGAGGAGTTCAGGAATCCGGCGCAGAAAGCGCCAACACCATCCGCATTACACTGAGCGAAAACATCCGCGAACGCCTTTGGGTCGCCGAAATCGTAGAAGGCAATGAGACCCGGCTTGCAATGATCCGCGTCGAAGCCGGCGCTCTCCATCAGGAAGTCTCCACGAGTGAAATCACTTTGCACAAGCAGGCTGTGCTCACCACAACCGAGCCTGTGCTGGCAGCGCTTGAAATAGCAGACAGCTACGTCGTCATTGAGCCAGAGGAAATCGTGATTTTCGCCCACTCCGCAACCGGATGGGAGGAGCGGAACCATATAGGGATCGGTCAGAAGAGGCCATTGGCAAGAGACCCACGCGGCGTTATATTCCCTTCTCCAGATGGTCAGGGATTTATGGCTTCCGTCGCGGGCATGGCGTGCAGCGGCACTTATCAGCACGCTGCACCTCCTGTTGACTGGATCGTGCATTGCCGCGAAAGCGACGACCCCTGGTTGCTCACTTCGCCACGGCCCCCGGACACAAGCTCCGCAGCAAGTGAAAACCTCAACGCGTTCCCCATCCGCGCCTTCTACAACGCCGATCGTAACTCCTTCACTGGCGTCGTAACCCCAAGCATGGGCACAGACCTTCCTCCCCTCTACACAGCAGTCCTGATTCCACGCCCGGATGGAGCGGGTCTCCTGATGAACGGCATTGACGGCAAAGTGCAACTAGTGGAAGCAGACGCACTCAAGCCCATCGCCGGCACCCGCGACTGGGGCAGCGACTTTGCCGCCCTCCACTCCGGCTGTGGCTCCGGCACGCAGATCGTAGCTTCCGGATCGGGAGAGGCAATCAGCGACAGCCTTCGTGCCTATGAGGTCCCCGCGCTGGAAGCCATCGCCACCAGCGCCCCGCTCGCGATGGATGGAACCGTCACCGCGCTATGGACCGCTCTTGACAGAAAGAGCGTCTTCGCAGTCGTGTGCAAACCATCGAGCCAAGGCCACGCAGACATATACGAGGTGGACCGTGTTACGGCAAATTGCAATTAGCTGCATCGTGGTAGTGTTGGCGTTGCCCGCCGTGGCGCGTACTCGCCCCCACTACGGCGGTACACTGCGCGTAGAAGTCGAGGGCGACCCCTGGCAGCGCCCCGGCGGCCTGGCGCGGCGCGTAGTTCTCGATGGGCTCACCGCAATGAGTCTTGATGGCACTGCACGTCCAGCTCTCGCAGTCGAGTGGAAGTCTGAGAACGACGATCAGCGTTGGCAGTTTCGCCTGCGCCCCGGCGTCCATTTTCACGACGGCACGACTCTGACTTCCGCCAATGTCGTCGCCTCGCTCACAGCTATATGTGGAGCTGGTTGCCCATGGACGGCCATCCACGCGGTTGGCGCATCGGTAGTATTCACCAGCGATTCGCCATTGCCTAATCTTCCCGCACTGCTTGCCGGAGATAATTATCTTATCGCGCTCACCGGTGCCGGAAACACCGCGACCCCACCGGGCACGGTAGGAACCGGTCCCTTTCAGTTCGGAAACTCCTCGAACGGCGTGCTCATTTTAGCTGCCAATGACAATTGCTGGCAGGGCCGTCCTTTTCTCGACGCTATTGAGATTCACACCCACCGTTCCATCCACGATCAGTGGCTCGACATGAGCATAGGCCGCGCTGACCTGGTCGAAGTTCCCGCCGAGCAATTGCGACAGGCCCATGAGCAGAGGCTCACAGTCGTTGCATCCCCGCCGGTTTCGTTGCTGGCGCTCACTGTCTCCGACTCCGGAGCACTCGCGAGCCCCAACCTGCGTGCGAGCATTGCGCTTGCCGTCGATCGCAGCTCTCTCTTCAACGTGATCTTTCAAAAGCAGGGCGAGATCACGGCCTCGCTGCTACCCGCTGAACTTACCGGCTACTCGTTCCTCTTCTCTGCGGATCGCGATGTCAACAGGGCTCACGAACTGCGTGGCGGCGTCCCTCCTCCTGGGCTCATAATCGCTGCTGAGGGTGCCCCTGCGATGCAGTTGGCTGCACAGCGCGTTGCTCTCAACCTTCGCGACGCGGGCTACAACGTTCAGGTAGCCGCTGCCGGCGTTCCACAGCACATTGACCTTACACTCCGTCGCCTGCCCCTCGAATCGAATCAGCCGCAGCCCGCGATGGAATCAATCCTTCGCGCAGCCGGCCTTGCCATTCCGGTGCTCGAGCAAACGCCAGCAGGCCTCTACAAGGTTGAGCGCGAGATCCTCGGCGCTCACTTGCTCATTCCGCTGCTCTACCTTCCCCGCGCGTACGCAGTCAGCGGCCGTGTTCGCGACCTACATTTAGGCCCGGATGGCGCACCGGCCTTGGCCGGCGCCTCGCTGGAGGATGCGCCGTGAACCTGCGCCAGAAGCTGCTTTTGCTGCTCTCGCTGATGGTAGCCATCATCGTGGCCGCAGTCGCATGGACGGTGCTGGTCCGCATCCGCCAGGTCTTCGAGCAGCGCGATCAGGAAGAGACCGCCTTGTTCGTCAGCCAGTTTCAGCGCGAGTTTCAGCATCGCTCTGCAGAGGTCGCGGCGTCTGTAGACCGCATCGCCGCCAGCGAGCACGCCCGCAGCATGGCCTTTGAACTTGCGCAGTCCGGCGACGCCTCTCCTTATCTCAACGAAGCGCAAACGCTGGCCCAGGACGCGCAACTGGACTTCCTTGAAATCGTAGGGCCCGATGGCAACGTTGTAAGCTCCGCGCAATGGCCCGCGCGTTTCGGTTACTTTGAACCCATCGCTTGGGCAGATCAACCTACGTTCCTAAAAACCGAAGACCTGCCAGATGGAAGCTCGGCCTTGGGCCTCTTTGCGTATCGTGCCATTGGGCACTCCGAGTCGACCGCAGAGCCAGTTCGCGTCATCGGCGGCAGGCGTCTCGACAGGTCCTTTCTCGCCGATTTGCCCATCGCTCCCGGAATGCAGATCGCTCTTTATCGACACGAAGACCAGTCCCCGGCCGCCACACAGCAGCGTCACTTAGGCCCAGACATGTTCCTCTTCGACCCGAAACGACTGATCGGTACGGCAGGCGACGTACCTCACGCAGATCGCTATGAACCATTGATCAACTCCGCATTCGATAAGGGTCAGCAGACGAACTCCATACTCTATCTCACCAACCGCCGTGAAGACTCGGTCAGTGCAACCGCCATTCCGCTCCAGAGCGACACGGGTGCTGTGCTCGCCGTGCTGGTTGTGGCCATCTCCCGCAACGGTATGGTCGAAGCGCAGCAGCACATTCGTGCCATCGCTTACGGAGTTGCCGCCGGCGGAATTCTCTTGGCGATTCTCGCCAGCCTTTGGATCGCCGCACGCGTCTCGCGACCCATCGAACAGTTGGCCCAAGCCGCTGAGGAGGTCGCCGCAGGAAACTGGGAGACGCATGTGCCGCAGGGAGGGCACGACGAAATTGGCACACTCGCCCGCAGCTTCAATCACATGACCGGCCAGCTCGTCTCACAGCGCGATCGCCTGGTCCAAACCGAGCGCGTAGCCGCCTGGCGCGAGTTGGCCCGGCGCCTTGCCCATGAACTCAAGAATCCGTTATTTCCACTGCAACTCACAGTTGAGAATCTGGTCCGCGCGCGCGAACTGCCTGTCGCCGAATTTGACGAGGTATTCCGCGAGAGTACGCACACTCTGGGCATGGAGATCGCCAATCTCAAGACAATCATTGGCCGCTTCAGCGATTTCAGCCGCATGCCCAAGCCGCAGTTGGAGCGAATCGACGCCAACCAAGCTTTGCGGCGAGTAGCACAGCTTTACTTTCCAGCGACGGCTCACGGAGCACAAGCAACAAACGACGACGCCATTCCTGAAGCAAAAATCCAATGCACGCTTGAGATTGCATCGGATCCCATATTCATCGACGTGGACCCCGAGCTTCTCCATCGCGCGCTATCCAACCTCGTTCTCAATGCAATGGACGCGATGCCCAACGGCGGCTCACTGACGCTTTCGGCAACTTCGAGGGAAGACAAAGTGGAAATCAGAATTGCCGATACCGGTGAAGGCCTCACCCCCGAAGAATGCGAGCGGCTCTTCACGCCCTACTACACCACCAAGCAGCACGGCACCGGTCTCGGCCTGGCTATCGTGCAATCCGTCGTCGCCGACCACAATGGCGCCATCGCTGTTGAATGCCGTGTGGGCGGCGGTGCTACCTTTGTCATCACGCTACCCAGAGCGGGTGAAAGCAAATCATGACCGCAAAAGCAAAGATTCTCATCGTCGACGACGAGGCCAACACGCTCGCATCCCTTTCCCGCGCCTTCCGCCTCGCAGGGCACGAGGCAGTGGTCTGCGACAACGCTATTCGCGCATTGGAACTAGCCCGCACGCAGCCCTTCGATCTCATCTTGAGCGACGTCGTGATGCCGCGCCGTGACGGCCTGGCACTGCTTGAAGACCTGAAGACTGCCAGCGTCGCAGCACCCGTTGTCATGATGAGTGGCCAGGCACACATTGAGATGGCAGTCCGCGCCACACGGCTCGGCGCGCTGGACTTTCTTGAGAAGCCTCTTTCCACGGAGAAGCTTCTTGTCACTGTTGAAAACGCCCTCAAACTGACGCGGCTTGAGACTGAAAACCAGGATCTCCGTACCCGTGTCGGCAAACACACGCTGGTCTTCGCCGGAGAAACCATGCGGCGGGTCATGGCTCAGATTGAGCGCGTTGCCATGAGCGAATCGCGCATCTGCATCTACGGCGAAACCGGTACAGGCAAGGAACTGGTGGCTCGCACACTACACGAGAAGAGTCCACGCTCCGCTGGCCCATTCGTCACTCTCAACTGCGCTGCGGTTCCCGCTGAGTTGATTGAGAGTGAGCTTTTCGGCCACGAGAGAGGTTCCTTCACCGGAGCGGCGCAGCGCCATACGGGCAAATTCGAGCAAGCTCATCGTGGCACGCTTTTTCTGGATGAGATCGGCGATATGCCTCCAGCCATGCAAGCCAAGCTGTTGCGCGTTCTGGAAGAAGGTGAAGTTGAGCGCATCGGCTCGGATAAGCCAACAACAGTCGACGTGCGCGTCGTTGTTGCAACCCATTGCAATCTTGAGCAACTGGTCGAGACCGGGGCCTTCCGCCGCGACCTCTTTCATCGCGTCGTGGTTTTTCCCGTGCAACTGCCCCCACTGCGCCAGCGCACTGAAGATCTGCCCGCTCTTGTCGACCATTTCGCGCGCCAGGTGAGCGCGCAGAATGGCTGGAAGCCTGTCCCTTTCACCGATGCCGCCATTGATGCTCTCAAGCTATACGCATGGCCTGGCAACATCCGCGAGCTCCGCAACATTGTCGAGCGGCTGCTCTTGCTGGCTGGTGGTGAGGTTGACGCCGAGGCCGTCGAACTGGCGCTTCCGGCTGCCCGCTCAAGTCCCACTCATTCGGGTCAATCCTTTTCAACTGCCTGGGCCTCCGACGCAGCTGCAAGCGGCACGTTGTCTGAGCGGGTGTTGAACTTCGAACGCGCGCAGGTCCTCAAGGAACTGGAACAGCACAACCGCCGCATTACGCAGACCGCGAAAGCGCTGGGGCTCGAAAGGAGCCATCTTTACAAGAAGTGCCAGCAGTTGGGAATCGACCTCAAGTCCAATGATGAACGGTAATAGTCGAGCGGGCGTCGCGAATCTGCGCGTGCCTGTCCATCTTCCGGCTGGCCACGCACAACAATATTACTTGCGTCATAAATGAAATTATGTTATCCAATAAGTGAAGGAATGAAACCAGTGCGCGTCATCTTAGTCAACTCCGATCGACTCTCATCGTTCAGCTATCAGCTGGAATGGGGAGGCTTCGTGCGCTGACGCCATTAGATTGGTCAGATTCGAAGCCCTCCGAGAAATCGGGGGGCTTTTAGTTTTTGCGGGATTGGCGAAATGGAAGCCGCGCTCGACTTAAGATCGAGTGTCTTCGGACGTGCAGGTTCAATTCCTGCATCCCGCACCACGAGCTTGTATCTATCAGCTCGAAGCGGCGACTTACAAAGTCGTATCAGGAGAGTTATGCCCTCAAGAGTTACACACGGATGGTGGAATGGGAGACACGCAGCGTCGAGGTCGCTGTGCTCTTTTGAGCGTGAGGGTTCGAGTCCCTCTTCGGGTACCACGCGGATGGGTTGGAACGGAAGACACGCATGCTTCAGAAGCATGTGCCGTAAATGGCGTAAGGGTTCAAATCCCTTCATCCGCACCAAAATTGTGATCGTAGGGGCGTGGCGAAAATGGAAGCCGCACTTGACTTGGAATCAAGCGCCTTCGGGCTTGGGGGTTCGACTCCCCTCGCTCCTACCAAAGTTGTGCGGGCCTGGCGGAATGGGAAGACGCGCTGCATTCAAAACGCAGTGTCCTCGGACGTGGGGGTTCGATGCCCTCGGCCGGCACCAATGTAACTGAATACGGAGAGTTGGCCGAGTGGTCTAAGGCGCCGCACTGCTAACGCGGAACACCTCATGGGTGTCATTCGTTCGAATCGAATACTCTCCGCCATTTTTCGTGGTGATGTGTGTGAGTGGCTTAAACAACTGACCCGGAAAGTCAGAGGCCCGGCGAAGACTCGGGCCCAGAGGTTCGAATCCTCTCATCACCGCCATTATGTTTTGGAAGCGCCGGGCATTTGGCGAGCCCACCCCGTTCGAAGCGGGCCATCCTTCGGGATGTGAGCGTTCGATTCGCTCCGCTTCCGCCAGTTTGGAGAGATGGCCGAGTCAGGTCTAAGGCACTCGCCCTGAAAGCGAGAGCACCTTATGGTGCTGCGGGTTCGAATCCACGCTCTCTCCGCCATGATGTGCATGTGAGGCAGATACGGCTAGCTGCAGCGGTCCGTAAAACCGCGACCTTTCGGGGTTTTGGAGGTTCAAATCCTCTCACATGCACCAAGCTTGTTTTGTGTTCTTTGCATCTGGGGTGGAGAAGTGGTCCATCTCGCTCGCCCTCATAAGGCAAGAGCTCGCACGTTCGAATCGTGCCCCCAGAACGGCTACGTCGTCTACAAATAGGACGCTTTCCAATCGATGAGGTAGGTCGAGGAGTACGGTGCGAGTTTGAATCTCGTCGTAGCTGCCAGTCTCGCTGGTGTACGCTAGGGTGGTTTGGCGGATGCTCTTTCAAGGCATTGCCGCGCGGGTTCGATTCCCATCACCGGCGCCAGGATTGTGATTCGTGTTTCGTGCGGATTTCAGAGGCTCTTATGCTCGGGACTATGAAGTTAGAAATAATTGCGGGATGGTTGTTGACTTATGATCTCGATTCGGGGTAAGTTGTAAGGGCAATGATGAACCGAGCCAATCACGGCTTTACACCAGCGACCGCGCAACCGCGGCATGGCGTACTTATGTGATCGCTCGGAGGACTCCGTAATTGGATTCCACTTACCCTCTGAGCCAATTGGCCAGAGGGTTTTTAGTTTTGTGGCGCTGATTTTAGATAGATCAGCGGTGCGCGGTCTTGTGTAAGTTGGCATCACTCCGAGATAGCTCAAGGGTAGAGCGGCTTCCTGTTAAGAAGCGAGATGTCAGTTCGAATCCGACTCTCGGAGCCAAACATTTTGAGTTGTTCCCGGTTCGTTCAACTGTGAGGACCGCACGCTCTGAACGTGCGGATGGGGGTTAGAATCCCTCGCCGGGAGCCAGCATTGAATTGTTCTCGGATCGGCTAACGGTAAGCCAGGGGTCTTTGAAGCCTCGAATGGGTTGGGTTCGACTCCCCCTCCGAGAGCCAAGAAGCGGTGATCGTACAGCGGCAAGTACGGCGGTCTTCCAAACCGCACACGCGAGTTCGAGTCTCGCTCACCGCTCCAGTTTTGAAACGGCGTAAGGAGGATTGCAATGAGTTTGATGCGAAGGCCGGTACTACAACTGAATGCATCCTATGAGGCCCTTCGCATCATTCCGGCCATGCGGGCGCTGAAGCTTGTTACAAAGGGGAAGGCTACGGTGGAGTTAGCCACGAATAAGTTGATTTATCCTGGCATTCACTTGCCCAGTGTTATTCGGTTGCTGGTGTATAAGCATGTCCCTGTCCGGTTGCAGCTCACCACGCGCCGCAACATTCTGATGAGGGATGGATACCGCTGTCAGTACTGCGGGCTGAAGTTTCATGGCAGCGATCTAACGCTCGACCATGTCATTCCCAGATCGCAGGGCGGAAAGAATTCCTGGGAAAATCTTGTGGCATGTTGCCGCAGGGACAACCATCGCAAGGCAGATCGAACGCCCGAAGAAGCAGCTATGCCGCTGTTGCGAAGGCCGCTGCCGGCAAACGTTCACACCAGCAGATTCATTCTGCGGTCGATGGGTCTGGAAGTGAACGAGTGGAGTCAGTACTTGTACGCCGACTCCGATGGCGATCGGCGATTTGCCGTTCGCGGATGAAGGGTGGGCCGGTATAGCTCAGGTGGCAGAGCGGCGGTTTTGTAAGCCGAAGGTTGGGGTTTCAAGTACCTCTACCGGCTCCATAACATGAAGTAACTTCACGGGGATTGAAGCCAAACGGTGCGGCGCGTGATTGTGGATCACGTTTTAGAGGGTTCGACTCCCTCCCTTCCCTCCAAATTTAATGTGGGCCTGTAGCTCAGTTGGCAGAGCGCCGCACTTGCAATGCGGAGGTCGAGATTTCGACATTCTCCAGGTCCACCAGTTTCCGGCTTCGTAGCTCAGATGGTAGAGCGTCACGTTGAAGGCGTGAGCGTCGCGGTCTCGAAATCCGCCGAAGCCACCAAGTTGTCTGCGCGTAGCCTAGCCTGGCTTGAGGCACTCGCTTTGGGAGCGAGTTCACGGGAGTTCAAATCTCTCCGCGCAGACCATACGTTGAGCACCTGTGGTGTGAACCGGATTAGCCGCCGCGCTACGAACGCGGGTTGAGGTGAATAGCCTCTATGCAGGTTCGAGTCCTGCCAGGTGCTCCACTAAAGAAAGAGGAATGGAAATGCAGTTGATCGATGGAACCATAGCGGTATTTGGCGAAGCAGACGAAAAGACAATGAAGCAGATACGTACGTGTGCGAAGACCGCGGACAAGGTTGCCTTGATGCCCGATAACCATCTGGGATACGGGGTGCCGATCGGTGGTGTCGTCGCCTACAGGAATGCCATCAGCCCTACCGGCGTTGGATACGACATCGGCTGTGGCAACAAGGCGGTCAGGCTTGATATGACTGGTGCGGATCTACGTTTGAACGTCGGCCGCATCATGGACGAAGTATCGAGCACGATCAGCTTCGGAATCGGCCGCACGAACGCGGAGCGCGTGGACAGCGCTGTGCTCGACAAAGGGCAGGACGGTTGGAATCTGGAAGCAACTCGTCCTCTCTACCAAAAGGCCGGGGCGCAGCTTGGGACGGTTGGATTGGGCAATCACTACGTGGACATATTCACGGATGAGGAGGATCGCGTATGGATCGGGGTGCATTTTGGATCGCGCGGATTTGGCCACGGAGTTGCGACGTGGTTTCTCAAGGCTGCCGGAGCGAAGGACGGCATGGATGTTGAGCCTTGCGTTCTGGACGTGAACAGCGATCTAGGTTCGCAGTATCTGCTGGCCATGCAGCTCGCTGGTGCATACGCGTACGCAGGCCGCGACTGGGTTTGCGATCGCGTTGCAAGAATTCTTGGCGCAGAGATTGTGGAGGCGATTCATAACCACCACAACTTTGCCTGGCACGAGAAGCATGGCGATGAAATGTTGTGGGTTGTTCGCAAAGGCGCAACGCCGGCATTCCCCGGGGAGAAGGGATTTGTCGGGGGCTCCATGGGCGAGCAGTCCGTTATCCTCGAAGGCGTGGAGAACGAGAACGCTAAGTATAGTCTCTACTCCACCGTCCACGGCGCAGGCCGCGCCATGGGTCGGAAGGAAGCTACGGGTGTTTACGACCGCAAGAGCGGTGAATGCAAGCGTGCCGGGAAAGTGACTCAGGAGATGATGCGCTCATGGATAGACCGGTCCGGCATCGAACTGCGCGGCGGTGGGCTTGATGAGTCACCTGATTGCTACAAGAGGCTTGACGGAGTTCTGGCCTCGGTGTCGGACTATGTCCGCATATTGCATCGCCTGACACCTGTCGGCGTTGCGATGGCATCAGCAAAAGAATTCGATCCATACAAGGATTGAATTGCAAGGAATCACGAACCGATGTACTCTGTAACTGAAAGCGAGACTTATGCAGCAGACCTTCAAACACGAGATAGCCAGAATGACCAAGCGGGTCATTTGGGGAGTCGTGTGTTGAGGGTCTGAGTGTATTTGTATTTGCACCGGACCCGGCCTGGCGCCGGGTTTTTTATTGCTCTTTGCCAATGGGGGTGAAGTTCAGACTGGTAGAACGTCGGTCTCCAAAGCCGAATGCAGCGGGTTCGATGCCCGCCACGCCCGCCAACCTTATGCCAGCGAAGCAGAAGTGGATATTGCGCCAGTCTCATAACCCTGTTGTAGCTGATTCGAGTTCAGCCGCTGGCACCATGTACGCGTAGCTGCTAGTTGGCATGCAGCCGTCTCCTGATAAGAGACAGACTGCGGGTTCGAAGCAAGACTCGGGTCAGGGCCACGTACACCATGAGCGCGTCGTATAGCGGCAAATTATACCTGCCTCTTAAGCAGGCTGACGCTGGTTCAAATCCAGCCGCGCTCACCATTCCGGGTTCGTCGCATAGCGGATATCTGCACTCGCCTTTTAAGCGAAGAGACGTGAGTTCAAATCTCACCGGACCCACCATGTCATCCCATCGACGAAGACCTGTCGATGGGAACCCTGACCATGAGCCTATCGTCTAACGCACAAGACTGCGTTCTTCTAAAACGCGAATCCCGGTTGGATTCCGGGTAAGCTCTCCATCAACCTGCGGTGAAACTGGACTTCACGATGCTCTCCTAAAGCCCTTCGGCGCTCGGCAAGAGTGGGTTCTTCCGCACTTTTGGTGAAGTTGTTGCGGGTCATTGTATTTGTTCGAACTGGTGCAGTTTCAGGCTGCATGCATGACGCGTATGCGCAGCAGATCGAATTTCGCGCGTACGTACATGGAGCGTTTGATGAGCTTCAGTCGATGGATGTTCCCCTCCACTGGGCCGTTGCTCCAGGGTTGTTGCAGTGCAGCCAACAACGCAGCTTCGTCGCGACAAAGATACTTTGCAAAGGTTGCCAATAGACTGGTTTTGGTGTCCTCGCACCACTTCGGCCATGCGGCAGTATCCCGTTCCTTGACGATGCGGCAGAACTCCCGAGCCAGAGTTGCAGCGGATGCGATTTCAGGGGATGTGCGACGTAGTTCATCGAGATAGGGCTGAGCATCTTCGGGGTCTTTCAGCAATAACCAGGCTGTTTGTCGCGGAGAAGCACGTGACAACGTAGAGGAGGATGATTGCTGCCCTTCGTTGGAACTTCGCGAATTGTAGTGCTTGTGAATCCATGTGCGAACGATTGGGGCCTGTCCTTTGAATCCCCGATCTCGTAATTCGCGCCATAGCTGGGCTGCATTGTGGCAACCTTGTTGCCAGCGCTGCTCCAGATACAAACGATGTCGATCGACCATCGTTGGGCGGTACGGGTGCTTGCGCTCTGGGAACCCAGCGGCGCTGACCCAGCGTCGTACTGTTCGCCGGCCAAGACCGCAGTTGCGAGCTGCGTCGCTCTTGGACACACCTTGGCGAATTTGTTCCATCACGGCTTGATAACGTACCAGCCGCCGTTCTCGCTTTTGCTGTTGCGCACACTGCATTCCAGAAAGCGGCCCGGCAGCGTCGTGCGGCGGAGCAACGGGGGCAGTGGCCGCCTCAGGCTTCTTGCTCGCGGCCCGCGCCGCCTCCGTCAGCAAACGATGGTATGGCACCAGAGTGCTGACGAGAGCCTCGCTCAGGTTGTGAAGCAGGTGCCAACGGTCAGCGACTTGTATCGCCTGTGGCGCGGCCTTTGTTGCGGCTGCGGCATACAGGCTGGCTCGATCACGACTTACAATCTCTGTTCCGGGATGGTCGCGCAGCCATTGTTCCGTGCTCTTCTCGCTTCGATCCGGCAATAAGTCAATGACCTTGCCACGCTCCAGATCGCAAAGGATCGTGCCATAACGTTGCCGCTTGCGCCATGCCCAGTCGTCGATCCCCAGCACGCGTGGACCTTTCACGGGGACAACCAATGCCTTGCGTCGCAACTGGCGAAGAAAGGCGGAAGCACTGGCCAGAATGCCAAGTTGCTGGGCCAAACGCGACCCCGCGCTTCCGCCCAATGCCAAGACGATCTGTTCTATAGCGGCGCTCAACCGGCAAGTACGGCGAGCATAGCGGCGCACGGTGTTTGGCAGGCGCTCGGTGAAGATTTGCTGTCCGCATCCTTCGGTGTCGCAAAAGAAGCGCCGCACATGCAACTGAATCCGGACCGGTATCCCTTCCCAGGGAAGGTCTCGCAGCTTTCGTTGATAGTGGCTATGCACACAAGTCGATGATCGATGGCACTGAGGACAGAAGTTCTGCTCCCCGGAGGCACGCAACATCACCAGAAGCAGGCCGCGCCCTTCGGCCTTCACGCTTTCCAGTACTAC
>Ga0302156_10000223_pt1 | contig 55359 bp, 38 predicted proteins | sample I_Bog_N3_2_FD_193503 | JGI IMG/M metagenome (GOLD analysis project Ga0302156, IMG submission 193503) | Peat permafrost microbial communities from Stordalen Mire near Abisko, Sweden - I_Bog_N3_2 | ecosystem: Environmental > Terrestrial > Soil > Wetlands > Peat | place: Sweden: Abisko, Stordalen... | reverse complement strand
TGCCATCCCCAGATGTCTCACTGCGGAATTGACGTAGAGAAAATGGACACCACGTATGCCAATCCTGCAAGTAAGCACAATATTCACTGGGTCAAGTGCACCGATTGTCATCAGCACGGCATACCAAAGATGAAGCCGGCGAGCGCTCCGCAAGCCAGTGCATCATTGTCCATCCGCCCGCACCCGCGAGTCGCTCCCGGCAAAAACCAGGAGCAGCAATCTCGGAAAAACCTTTCGCCTTCCCGAGGCAGCGGCCAATCCACTCGTCCTGTGGGCTAACATGAATGGTGCGCATCCGGGTTGGAACTTCACGAAGAAGCGCCTTCAGCAACTTTGAACGGAGCACAGGTGACGCGAACGCCAGGCATGAATCGAAGGGAGTTCTTCAAGCAAGCCGCAGGGACGATCGGGGCGGCCCAGGTTGCTCTATCGATCCCCGCAGCGGCAGAGCCGGCAGACGAGCTACGGAAGCAGACGCAGGGATCGATCCCCGAGAGCATCGAGTACCCGCGGCAGTTTCGCGGACGCCAGCTCAAGATGATTTCGTTCCCGCTGGGCGGCGTTGCTGCTGGAAGCATCGGTCTCGGAGGGCGAGGTCAGCTACAGGACTGGGAGATTTTTAACCGCCCCAATCAAGGGTTTCGCCCGAAATACGCCTTTCCTTCCATTTGGGTAAGAGCCGGAAGTGCGCAGCCGGAAGCGCGAGTTCTTGAGGCGCGTCTGTTGCCGCCCTTCGCGGGGCAAGACGGCCTTGGATCGGACAATGTTCCCGGTCTCAGCAGACTTGAAGGCGCAGTGTTCACCGGTTCCTATCCGCTGGCGCATATCGACTTTGAAGACCGCACACTTCCGGCGAGGGTTGAACTCGATGCCTTCTCGACTTTTATCCCGCATGAGCCGGACGACTCGGGTTTGCCGGTAGCGATCCTGCGCTACCGGGTGAGCAACTCTGGAACGTTGCCGCTGCAAGTGAGCATCGCATTCTCCATTGAGAATCCAATTGTTTCGCAGGATCACGCGGGCGGTACACCGAACCGCAACACCGACCAGCGAACGAACGCCTTCGTCGACGGGGATCGCATTGCCGGGTTGCTCATGACCAACGCCGGCCTGGCGGCGGTGGACCCGATGAAGGGAAGCATTGCGTTGGCTTGCTTGGCAGGAGCAACCGGGCGCGTGTCGCGGTGGGGCGGATGGCCCAAGGGACGCTGGTGGAATTCGCCGCTCCTCTTCTGGGATCGGTTCTCCAAAGCAGGAGATCTCGGCGAGCCGCCGGATTCGCAGAGCCTCACAGGCGCGCTCTGCCTTCAGAAGACGATCCTTCCGGGACATTCGGAAGAGTTCCCGTTTTTGCTGGGCTGGCATTTCCCCAATCGCACGCCGGAATGGTGCGGGTGGGATGCACCGCCCGGTGACGAGAAGATGATCATCGGCAATTTTTACGCCACGCGCTTCAAAGACGCGTGGGATGCTGTCACCTATGCCGCGAAGAACCTTGAAAGTCTCGAGGCGCGCACGCGCGCCTTCGAGACCGCGTTTCGCAAGAGCACTTTGCCGGGTGCTGTGAAGGATGCAGCAAGCGCAAATCTGTCGACCCTGGCGACGACCACCTGTTTTCGCACCGCGGACGGCGAGTTCCACGGGTTCGAAGGCAGCGACGATAGACGCGGCTGCTGCTTCGGCAATTGCACGCATGTGTGGAACTACGAGACCGCAACTCCATTTCTCTTTCCCACGTTTGCGCGGTCGTTGCGCAAGAGCGCCTTCGGGTATGCGATGGACGATGCCGGCGCCATGCACTTTCGGCAACTGCTGCCGGACGGCAAGGCACGATCGGGTTTCGCCGCCGCCGACGGCCAGATGGGGCAGATCATTCATGCCTGGCTCGATTGGAAGCTCTGCGGCGACGATCAGTGGCTGCGCAATCTGTGGCCACGAGTAAAGAAGGCTATGGAATTTGCGTGGGTGCCCGGCGGATGGGATGCCGGCCGCAGCGGCGTGCTCGAAGGCGTTCAACATAACACCTACGACGTCGAGTTCTATGGGCCAAACCCGTTGTGCAGCATCTACTACCTTGGCGCCCTCCGAGCGGCCGGCGAAATGGCAACCGCGGCTGGCGACAACGAATCGGCGCAGGAATACCAACGGCTCTTTGAGAAAGGCAGCCGTTGGATCGACGCCAATCTCTTCAACGGCGAGTTTTATATTCAAAAGATCAAAGGGGTCAAAAAAACTGAGATTGCGCCGAGCCTTCAGGGGCCCATGGGCGCTGAAAATCCTGAAGCGCCAGACTACCAGGTGGGCGGCGGCTGTCTCGCGGATCAATTGATCGGCCAGTACCTTGCAGAAGTTGGAGGGATGGGGCCGCTGGTTGCGACGGAGAACATTCGCAAGACGCTGCGATCCATTTATCAGTACAACTACAAGCCCTCGCTGGTGCACCACGATTCGGTGCAGCGCACCTACGCACTGAACGATGAAGCGGCAGTCGTGGTCTGCGATTATGGCAAAGCCGAGCGGCCACAGATTCCGTTTCCCTACTACGCCGAGTCGTGGACAGGACAGGAATACCTGGTCGCCGCATTGATGATGAACTGGGGCATGGTGGAAGAAGGCGTGGAGTGCGTTACAAACATCCGCGCCCGCTATGACGGGGAAAAGCGGAATCCATGGGACGAGCCGGAGTGCGGACATCACTATGCGCGGGCCATGTCGTCGTGGTCGACGGTGGTTGCTTTAAGCGGCTTTCTTTATGACGGTGAAAAGGGCGCAGTCGTTGCCACGCCGCGTATCCTGCGCGACCGCTTCGATTGCTTCTGGGCGACAGGGACGGGCTGGGGAACTTTTGCCTATCGAAGAAAGGGCTCCGGGACGCTGTTCAAGCTTGAGGTTATTGAAGGATCTCTTCGTTGCCGATCTTGCGAGATCTTTGCCGCCGGCACGGTGGTCGATGCGCGGCGCGGAGCGCTCACGCTCCACGTGATCCCGGAACAGCGAGGAGAGCGCTTGCAGATCAGCTTCTCCGAACCATTCATCCTTGTGCCCGGAAGCGGCATGCAAATTGAGGTGCGCGCGTGACATCCTCCGCCGCGCAGTGGAGGCCCAAGATTGTGCTGGTCGCCGGTTTCCTCGGGGCAGGGAAGACCAGCCTGATTTTGAGCGCCGCCGTTCAACTTGAGCGATCTGGCGTCCGCTGCGCCGTCGTGCTCAACGATCAAGGCGAAGAACTGGTAGACACACTGCACGTCAGACAACGCGAAATTGTATCGAGTGAAGTCACCGGCGGATGCTTCTGCTGCAAGTTCTCCGATTTCGTCTCGGTGATTGAACAGCTAAGAGCTGTCGCGCCCGAAGTCATCTTCGCAGAACCGGTGGGAAGCTGCGTCGATATTGCTGCCACCGTGATCCGGCCTCTGCGGGAGGAGTTCGAGCTTTGCCGGCTTGCGCCCTTCACGGTGCTCGTCGATCCCAGGCGCGCGGCATCCGTACTTTCCGGTGGCGCCGATCCGAACATTGAATTCCTGCTGCGAAAACAACTGGAGGAAGCTGATCTGGTTTGTACGAGCAAGGCTGATCTTTATCCTCACACTGAATGCGCCCTCGAAATGGAAGCTCGGCCACTGAGCGCCAAAACAGGATTTGGCGTTCGCCAATGGCTCGACGATGTACTGGGTGGCAGATCAGAAGCAGGCGTCAAGGCGCTCGACGTCGACTACGGTCAATACGCGCAGGCTGAGGCCGCCTTGGCATGGCTCAACTTGAGCGTTGTATTCGCGCCAGAACGGGCAATTTCGCCCGCAGAAGTGATAGGCCCGCTCTTCGATCATCTGGACAAAGAGCTAACCGCCGCCGGGATCGCGATCGCGCATCTGAAGGTGATGGACCGGTCCCCTGCGGGCTGGGTGAAGGCATCCATCTGTTCGAACGGCGAGGAGCCGGACGCCGAGGGAGACCTGGATGCATCTCCGGCAAACAGCCACGAGATCCTCTTGAATCTTCGTGCCATTGGAGCACCCCATCAAGTCCGGGAGATCGTGAAAAAGCGAATGGAGAGTCTTGAAGGCAGGTTGCTCGATATGCATCTGGGCTGTTTCAGCCCCGCGCCGCCAAGACCTGAACGAAGGATTCCGATGCGTCAACCTCTGGGCTCCCCGGCCAATAAATAAAGTCAATAACTTACCCCGGATTCGCTCCTGCACGAATTAGTGGACCCTGCTACCTTATACATAGATTTCCTTAACTTATGAGGAGTGCGGCACCATGTCTATGCAAGACTCTGCGTCGTCGTCCAAATCTTTAGCTCAACCGATTCGTGTAGGCGTGGTGGGTCTGGGCCGCATGGGGATGATCCATGCATTGCATATTCACGAACTGGCGCAGGAGTCGGATTTATGCCGGCTGACATGCGTCTCAACCACCGACCGGAAAGCCGCGAACACTTTTCTTTCGCTGACTGGCGGTTCGACGCCCGTGTTTGATGACATCGAGGGGCTGGCGAAGTCGGGCCTATGCGATGTTACGGTGATCGCTACGAATACGCCGTTGCATCGCGAGCACTCGCTGATGATGATTCAGGCCGGACAGCGGGTGTTTCTCGAGAAGCCTCTTACCGGTACTTTGCAGGGTGATCGCGAATATGCGGAGCTTCTTGAGCGCGAGCATCCACAGGCACTGATGTTGGGATTCCAACGGCGCTTCGATGCGCCCATCTGCTTTGCAAAGCAACTTATCGATCAAGGCGCGATAGGAAGGATCTTCAAAATCTACTCATCCCTCGAAGATTCGGGCCCTGCCCCTGACGGATTTGCGAGCCCCGGCATTCTGCCCGACATGGCGGTCCATAATGTGGACGAGGTTGTCTGGTTCTCCGGCCGGAAGCCGAAGCTCGCCCTGGCGATCGGTTCGCGAATCTATAGCCACAAACTGACGACATGCCAGGAAGATTTTGACGATGCCTTGATGATTCTCGATTTTGACGATGAGCTTATCGCCCAAATCCAGGTTACACGCAATCACGTATCGGGTTATCGCGGCGAAACCGTGATCTATGGCGAGAAGGGCTTGATTCGCATTGGGTGCTTCAAGCAGAAGCTGCTTGAGGTGATCGTCGAAGCGTACGGAACCAGGGAAGCAAAAGAGCCGCTGGCATTCAGGAATTTTGAGATGCGGCGATACGAGCAGCCGCTTCCGGAGTTCATCGATCGCTACGGCGCGGCCTATAAAGAAGAGCTCAGGACTTTCCTGGTCTGCTGCCGCGAAGGAAAACCCTTTCCGATCACTCATCTCGACGGATTACGCGCGCAGGAGATTGTCGCGGGCGCAATGAGTGCGTCCATCCGCAAGGAAGACATGGCCCGGATTGACTATCTGGAAGTCTCCCGGAAGGGCTGATTCTTCCGGCAATTCCGGGTGCCGAGTTAGAAGCGGGACTCAGGATAACTCTCTACCAGGCGCGCCGGGTAATTCGAGTTCCGCCTGCGAGAATCCGTCAGTCGCATACCAGTGCCGCATCAGGAAAGGCCTGTTCCGCGTCTTCGCTCTCCGCGTCGATCTCCGGCTCCGCGCTCTCGCCCGCTTCCATCCGCGCCACAAAGAACCGCTCCACCTCGCCCAGCACATCGACGCCGTCGCGCGCATGATAAATGGCCGCGCGCAGCTTCGCACCGCTCGGCACGCCGTGCGTGAACCACGTGGCGAACTGCTTCATCTTGCCCACCGGGTCGCCCATCCTCGCGTCGCGCGGCAAATCCTTCGTGGCCTCGGCCTCCGCCATCAGCATCTCGAAGTACGCGCGAATCATCTGGTAGCGATCCTCGGTGGTCGGTTTCTCATAGCGGCCCGTCGCCGTATATTGCGCAATCTGCCGGAAGATCCACGGATTGGCCGGCGCCGCGCGTCCGATCATTACCGCATCGCAGCCCGTCTCGGCCACCATCGCCGCCGCGTCCTCAGGCGTGCGCACGTCGCCATTGCCGATCACGGGCAGCCGCACCGCTGCTTTCACTGCGGCAATCCAGTTCCACTGCGCCTGGCCGGTGTAACCCTGCTCGCGCGTGCGCGCATGCAGCGCCAGTCCGTTCAACCCTTCGGCCTCGGCCATGCGCGCCAGCTCCACGCACACAATCTGGCCCTCATTCCAGCCCATGCGGAACTTCACGGTGAAGGGAATCGTCACCGCATTGCGAATGGCGTGAAAAATCTCGCCGATCTTCGGCAAATCGCGCAACAGGCCCGACCCTCCGTTCGATCCCACCACGCGCTTCGCCGGGCAGCCCAGATTCAGATCGACGGTGTCGAAGCCCGTCTCTTCCACAATCCGCGCCGCGTCCGCGAGAGTCTCAGGATTCGATCCGAACAATTGCGCTGCAATGGGATGCTCGTCGTCGTAGAACGTCAGGTAGCGCCGCCGCTTGGTCTCGCGCATCCGGCTCAGCCCATCCGCCGAAGTGAACTCCGTCATGATCAGCCCGCAACCCGACTGCGCATTTGTAATGGACGCGTCGATATGCGTTTCACCCACAGAAGTCTGCGATTCACCCACAGAACCGGGTGCCCCATATCTCGATTCTGAGGTGTGGGAAGCTAGGTCGGCGTTTACTCCAAATTCAGCGTGGGAAAACAAACTCGCATGCCGAATGAACCTTCGGAACACCGTATCGGTGACTCCAGCCATCGGCGCCAGCACCGTCGCCGGCCGCACCGCGACCGCGCCCAGCCGCACCTCCGCCGGCACCCGCGCCTCCACAGGCATGGCATGTTCCACCGGATTGTCCCAGTGCTTCTTCACGGTGAAACCCTTGCCGGACATCGTGCACGCCTTTCGAATTCTTAGCAATGGTCTTAGCCGACTAGATTCGTACTTCGATGTCGGGACGGCTCTTCGCCAACAGCCTGGTTTCGATCGCCTTCAGCTTTGCCGGGTCCACGCGAAAACGTTCGGGGGCATTGGCTATTTCGGCTGTGGGAGGTTCTTCGCCCTTTTCTCTGATGGTGATAATGCCAAGGCGTCCGATCCCATCCTTGGGAAACAATCCGAAATGCGCGAGTTCTCCGAAAGCAAGATCAAAGCTCTCCGCCGGGATTGCAAGGTATCGAAAGTGAGCTGGGAGGGACATAACCCTGTCATGAATGCCGTGTAGCTTCTCGCCGTACTTCGCATACCAATTTGCGTTGACTTCGTTTTGTTCCTTTGGGCTAGATGGCCTTCGCAATTGACCCTCGAACGGGTTAAGATCGCGGGCCAACTTGATCTCGACCGCATGCAAATCCCCCGCACCGCCGCGATCTACCGCCAGTACGTCTGCGGAGATTAGAGAGGCGGGCGGTTCCAGGTAGATGTTGGGCACTGACAATGTCCGGCGTAATAGCTCCGCGACCGCATTGACAGCCCGCCCCTCCCTCTGGCGTAGCGTTAGCTTCCGAGCCTCTTCCTTTACGGTCATGACGATCACCTTCCTTCCCGTTGTTGCAGAATCCGTTCCGCCCAGACCCGAAATCGTTCGGCGGTTACAAAAAGCGCCGTGGCTCTTTCATCATCGACCCGTTTTTCACCATAGGAAACGTCGGTCTTCACACTTAGCAGTTTTTGAAAATGTCCGACCCCTTGCTGATCGATCTTTGCTCGCGTGCAGGCCCGCTTGAGAGCGGTAATAGCCTCCAGATGGTTCTCACCATGTGGCCGTTTGCTGCCGAGTCCTATCAAGAGTGCATCGCTATAAGAAATGGCACTGTGCACGGCCAGCAGCGCAACCGCGGAAGCGTACGCCGACAGGTCGTCTTGGCAGAGCTTCATTGCGTCGGCTAGCTGTGTCGCTCGACGATAATAGACCGTGAAACTTGCCCCGATCATGCACCACCATCATCGCACGAGAAAAAGCCTCCGCCGCAGCGGAGGCTCACTCTTCCAACTCTCGCCTCTGCTTACTTCGCCGCGGTGGCCTTCGCCGCGTCGCTCTTGGCGTACTTCCGCCGGAACCGCTCCACGCGTCCCGCCGTATCGACCAACCGCTGCTTGCCCGTAAAGAACGGATGGCAAGCCGAGCAAATTTCCACGTGAATGTCGCCCTTGTGGGTCGAACGTGTCTCAAAATTGTTTCCGCAGGCGCACATCACGCGCACCACGGCGTAATTGGGATGAATCTTTTCCTTCGGCATCGACAGACAGACCTTTCCTCTAATTCTTCGCTATCAATATTGTAGGGGGATTCGCTCACTTGCGCAATCGCCGGGAAGGGAAGGCTTCAGGAGCAGCCTCTAACCTCCAGTTTCTAGCTCCTAGCCGTTCGTGCCGTTTTAACTGATTGATATACAAGAAGATCCTATCCAGAACCAACTAGCTAGACTAGTCGCTAGAAGCGGCGTTTTTTCCCCGCCAACTCCGCCCGTGCCGCCAGCCCGATCGCCATGGCCATGATGCGGTCGTCGTGCGTCCCCGACTTTGCGCCCGAGCTCCCATTCGGCTGCCGTACAAAGCTCCGGCACTCGCCCAGGAACCGCCGGCTCTGGAACTGCTCCGGCTCTTCCACCAGCGCCGCCTCCAGCCGCGCGATCACCGCCGGCCGGCTAACGCTGGTCGTCAGCCAACCTGCCTGCCCGCCGTGCGAATAGACGCGCTGGTACTTGCACGCAGTCTCGACCAGCGCCAATACTCCGCTGCCGTGGTTGTTACGCTCCACCACCAGCCACGCTCCGTTGTACTCCACGGCCAGCCCGGTCACAAACCGCGCCAGTTCCAGTCCGCCCATGTGACCCGCAAACTCCGCACACTGCAAACCCGTCTCCATCTCCAGCACCTGCGCTGCAGAGTAGTCGCCTTCGCTTCCGCCTCCCGCCGGATCCACCGACACAACGTATTCTTTGCCCTTCACGGGCGGCAGCCATATCTCCAGCTCTCCGTTCTTTCGCCGCTCCACCGGCTCGGGAGCGGTCTTCAGCCTCGCTTCCACCGTCGCCAGCTCAAACACGCTTTCGCCGCTCGCCAAAAAGCAGCTCTCTTCGTTTTCGGCATACTCCTGCGCCGTCAGCCCGCGAAAGTCAGCCCGGATCCGCCGCCGGTACGCGATCTGCGAGAGCTTCAGTTCGTGCTGCTCAATAAGCCCGCGTTCTTCGTCCGTCAAGCTCGCCTCATCCGCCGCTTCCGAGTGGTAGCGCGCCTCCATCCACCACGGAAAAAAGTGCCGCACCATTGCCGTCTCGCCGGCCTTGCGCCACTCCTCGTAGAAGCACCCTCCGACTCCCTGCGGCGTCGATTCCAGAATCAGCTCTCCACCTGGCGCCATCGCTGCGCGCAGGCCCGCCAGAATATCCGCCGCGTCGCCCGGCCACCGCGCCAGCTCACTACAGTGCAGGTTCTGCACCGTCAATCCCCGCCCCGCATTCCTGTCCGCCGCGCTCACCACGCGGTACTCTGCGTCCATCTCCGGAAACACAATCTGCCGCACGTTCGCCCGCCCCGTCTTCAGCGCACCCTCGCGCAACCCATCCGGCATCCAATCCAGAAACCGGTGCACGATGCGGAAGATCTCCTCCGCCGCCTCCTGCGTGTGCGCCACTTCCAGCGTCAGCGTCCCCGGCTGCGTAATCGTCTTCAAAAAGAACCGCGCCGCCACCCATGTCGTCAGCCCCATCTGCCGCGCCTTCAGAACGATGTTCCGTTGTCCGCGCTTATTCTCGAAGGCGCGCTGCACCTTATTCGCTTTCAGTTTTCCGGGCCGCCCCTCACGCGTCCTCACCACCAGCAGTTTCTCTGCCAGCACCATGCCCAACGTGGGTCCGCTCAGGCTCGTGGGATGGTGGTCCATTGCCTTCCCCAAACATTCCAGGTCGCTCCGTTCCATTTCCTCGACCCGCAACTCCTCCAGGCGTGCTCCCCACGCCTCAACCTTCGGCCCGCAATCTCCCCTCGATTCCACTGACCCCTCACTAACTTGCCCAACTAACTCCGCATTGATTCCGCGCGATACGCCGGCCGAGCCAAAAGTTAGTTCCTTATGGTTGAAACGCTCATTACTTCGTGTCATAAACGCAACGTGATTCGGATTTTGCGCTCAGGCTATTGGATGGGGAGTTCTTATTTGATTCTCTCGATGATAAGGTCGACGTTCCACACACTTCCCGTGTTTGTGCCGCTCCCTATCGTTTCCCATGTAACCGCGACGTTGCTTGCGAGATCGAGGGTGAGTGCCGCGGGCAAATTCCAACCTGCGCCTGTCCCCACCGAGGCAGAAGCGATGGTTAAGCTATGGGAAGCATCGCCGCCTGTTTGCTGTTGTTTTACCGACAGGCTCACCGTGTAGGATGTGGTTCCATCGGCCGTGGGATAGACGTTTCCGTTCACACGATAGACACCGGCTGCTGGTGTCGTATAGGCAGTCGCGTAGGCGCCGGTCACCGCACTTTCCGAAGTGACTCCCATTTCATAAACGGTGCACGGCAGATGATCCCAGCCGTCAAGGCATCCCAGCGTGTTGGCCGCCGCTACCGGTTGGCCGCTTGAATTGGTTGCAAGCACCTTCGCCGACGCGGGCACTGCGCCGCCGTTGATCTTGCTCACGGTCGTCGCGCTCTGCGTCCCCGTTACGTCCCCGCTCAAGCTGCCCGTGAAACTCGTCGAGCTCGTCGCGTTCGCAACCGCCGTCGATCCGATCGCGCTTACAATCTGCGCTCCCGTCGCCGTAGTCGGCGCCGACCCCGTCGAAAAGTAGCCCAGACCGGTGAATGCCGCCGAGCAGCTCACCGCCGTACCGCTTCCGGCGTAGTACGCCACCGCGTAGGCTGAAGCGCAGTTGTTCACTGTGCCCGATCCGCTCGGCGTTTGAAACGCGAAACTGCTTGTGCTGCTGTTGTAGTAGAGGTAACCCGTGGCCAGCGTCGGGACCGGCACTCCGCCGATCCCGTTGGCGCTCGGCGCCGGCAATCCCGTCGACGCCTGGCCCCACGCGATTGCTGGCGCTGCCGCCAAAATCCAAAACCACATCCAACCCTTCATCTTTCTTCTCCTCGACTTTCCTCTGCTCGCCCCGTGTCTGTCCACACCGCTGCGGCCGGCGGCGCAGCAGGCGCCATGCACGCCTGCTGCGTTCCCGCTCCTGCCTTCGCCCCATTGTTCTCTGGATTTATCGGTCCTGTAGTAACCTATTCCATAAATGCCTAAGTAATTAAGTCCCCGGTCAAATAGTCACCGCTTTTCTCATTGCGGCACGTTGGTCGAGCCGGCGTCACCGTGCCAATCGCCCAGTCCGGAGATGTAAGTTCCCGTTTGCTCAGAACAGGTGCCTGCTGTCGTGCCCACGTTCACGCCGCCTTTCCAACTCGCGGGCCAAGTCCACGTGTACGGGCCCCCGCTCGCGGCCTGGCAAACAAAAATTGTCACTTTCCCGCCGCCTGTCCCCACGCCGATCGACGCCGTCACGTTGCCACTCAAAACGTAAGTCGCTTCCGCGCGATCTGCTGAAGGAAGTGTGATCGATCCACTAGCAGACGCGTTGTAAGTCTCGCTTGGAGCATTCAGCGGCGTGCCGTTCACTTTATAACCATTCGCCGACACGGTCTCTCCCGTCGCCGCCGTTCCCGCGCTCATGCCCGGAGGCACAAAGCCGTGATACTGATCCCGCCGCGCCTCCTCAATCTGATCCGCAGTCAAAGTGCAGGTTCCCGCCGCTGTGCAGGCAGGATTATTCGGGCCAGGAATGAATGCCCAACCCGGCTCCGCAATTTGGTTTCCCCACACATATGAAGTGGCACCGTTTGATGCGGTCAGGTGAAAAGTGATAGCACTCGGAGTTGAATCTCCAGTCGTGATTGTGCAGATCGCCACCTGCGAAGACCAACCATTATTGGCCAGACCAGTGCCGAATGCGCTCGGAGAGCACACATTATTCCATCCACCGTTACCCATTGTTGGAGCAAAGGTAATACCAGGGCCACCGATGTAAAATGCATTGTTAGCGCCAATGACTGTGCCTATAAATCCAGTAACATAATTCTGATTTATTCCGCTACCGGGCCTTCCCCACGCCCAGACGATGAAATGATCGCCGGGGTATGTTGCACCCGTCCAAGTACCGATCTGAATATCGGCTGCAACGCTGGCCGTATCCATCTCCGCAGAGACGGCCTGACCATTTGGCCCATCGGGACCGACAACCGCGTGCACGGTACAGTTTCCCGCCGTAGCGCATAGGCTGCTCCACGAAGAAACCGAGTAGCTGGCCATAGGTAGGGAGCCGTAACTGGCTATCTGCGGTCCGAAGCCTGCCCCTTCATTCTCGATCTCACCTGCCAGCAGATTGCCCTCGTTGTAGACACCGCTTGCAGCCGTATTATTTAGAGGAATGGCTCGAGTAGCACCATTGGCATCTTGCACAGGCAGAACTCCATTGAAATATTGGTTAACAAGGCTTCCCGTATCAATAGGCTGGTTGTTATCTATTTGCACGCACCCGCTGGGTTGAATTCCTCCATCTGTGTAACCCACGAGATACTGAGCCAGTTGCGTAACATTATCTTGTAAATATTGGTCTTTAAGCGACAAGCAGGTGCCGGCTTGGATCGGCCACCTGTTGTCGATAGTGACAGCGTTGCCCCACACCTCCTCGTACATGGTGCTTGTAAGCCGAGGCAAACCAGTCACGGCCTCGTACCCACTACCATCGAGCTTGATACCTCCGACAAATACACTACCTTGATCGATGTCAACCGACAGACAGCCACTCACGCTAGCGGAATAATATAAACCCGGCGCACCAGCATCACAACGTAAGGCATAAGGGTAGCTTGGCTGTGAGCAATTGGAATACACTCCGCCTCCACAACCTCCTTGCGGAAACGTCGAAATCTGACCAAACACATCATGAAGCTGTGAAAGATAGAGGCCGCTCAATTCAATGGCGCCCGAAGTAATAGCCCCAGCTGCACTAGCTCCTACGTGATTCATGACTAAGTTAGTCGAGCCATCGGCCCAGAAGCACATGCCGGAACAGCCCGTAATGAAGATGCTATCCCACGTTTGTGGTCCAAACGTATTGAGCGCCGGGCCGACTGCCACTGCGCCGAACTGGTCGCTGGCACTGTGAGCATGGCTCACCGCAATAGTGATCTTATTCGACCCCACCGTATTCCCCGAAGGGCAAGTGAATCCGGAATAGGGCACGCCATTGGAGCAGAAAATGTGCGACGACTCATACGCATCTTCATTGAATCCTGTAGCCGTACATCCCGTGGCCGTCGAAGGCGTTGTACTGAGTTGGAAAAAGGTCAGTGTCCGTGCAGTGTAGTCCGACGCATTTACCGCATTATTCGTCACATCGAACGATGCGTCCGAACATCCAGAGAGGGTGAAAGTTTCACCGGGCGGAATGCGAACCGGAGAAGCAAGCTGTACAGTAACTTCCGAGTATCCATAAACAGTGCTTGGATAGATGCGAGTGGCTGTAGCCGCAGAAGTAGTCAAGCCCGCAATGGTAATTGCCGATCCTGGAGGCAAAGTGGCGATAGTGCCCGAAGTGAATGTCGGCGTGACCGTAACTGACGTGCCTGGGGCCGAGATAGCTGTGCCAAGCGTTCCCGTGACGTTCGGACCAAAAAACGTACCCGGTGTGGACCCCGTTTGAAACTGGCCATAATTTCCGCTGGTGTCGCCAAACCAATTTTGCCAACCATAGCCCACGAGGCTGGAACCTAATTGAATGCTGCCTTGCACGAGGAATTTTACGTTTCCTGCGACCGGCCCGGTAAGTGCGGATGAATTTGCGAGGTAGCACCCCGCTCCCGTGCTGCCCGCCCGCACGCAAGGAAGAAGCACGGTCCCTGTGCCGCCGTAAACGGAGTCCACGATGTTGATGCACGCCTGCACCGCGCTATCAATGGGCGTCGCGCCGTCAATCACTGCGCCCTGCGAACGGATGTCGCACCATGGCGAGAGGGCTGGAATCGCCTTTCCCGCCTTCACATTGCCCGTCACGATAATCCCGTTGTTCCCGTCCGACGCTACTCCGGGCAATAGGTTGGCAACGGCACCGGTGGCGCTCGTCGCTCCGGTACCACCCGACGCGAGTGGAACGGCAGTCGCGCCGCCGAGCGTCGTGCCGCTGGCAGTGTAATACGCAATCTGTCCCGCGCTTCCGGAGTTAATGGTGCCACTCGTTACTCCCGATCCTGATCCGGATCCACAAGCCGCGCCCGTGTTGGTGAGATATCCAGATGTATCGACCTGTAGGCAGAAGTGTCCCGAGGATGCGGCTAGTCCGGGGAACTTGATGCTCGTCGGCCCCAGAAACGCCGCGACTAAGTTAGCGCTCGATCCCGAATAGATATCAGTCTCCGCGCCCGATCCGCTTTCGTAATTCAGGCGGATGTGCCCCGTCGCGTTGCTGGCATCGATATAAGTGTCACCGCTGTTCGTGCTCTGGTAGGCCTTGAAGCTGTCCAGCCCGCCTACCGCCGAGTTCAGCGCCCAGTTATTACTCGCGTCCTTCACCATGTACCACTGGCTGTTTCCGTTCCAGTCCTTATAAGTGTATGAACCCTTCTGGCTCGTCGTTAGTCCCGGCCACAGGTAGTAGTCCACTTCTGCGTCCGCGTTGTTACGCACTGTCATGGTTCCCGTCGATTGCGACGTCCCGGCCACTTGCAAAGTTCCGTTGAACTGCGCGTCTCCGGCGCTGTCCACGGTCGCCTCCGTCGCCGGCGTTGCCCCGCCGCTGGAGAAACTCACGCCGCCGGTTCCCGCGTTGTTCGAGCAGTTGAAGCACACATTCCCCGTGCCCGCCGCATTCAACGCTGTCTGGTTGTTGGTGCTGCTCTGTCCGTGATTCCACTGCTGAATCTGCAGCCGGTTCACGTTATTCAGCAGGTCCTGCACTTGGTAAACCTGCTGACCGCTCGTGCCGTCGCCGAAGCCGTAAAGCCACCGGTATCCATAGTCCGTCTGAATCTCGTTCAGCAGTCCCCGCTCATTCCCCGTACCGATTCCCAGCCGGAAATGATTGGTCAGTGTCGCGTCCTGTTGGCTTCCATACCAGTCACCATTCAACGCGTTGAAACTCCGGTGAAATGTATCGAGGAAGCTGTTGCGTGTGCCATTGTCGGTTAGCTTTCCCGTGAACATCGTGCCGCCGGTCATCCAGTTGTTGTACTGGCTGCCCGCGTCTGCCACGATTTGATTCGTCGAATTCTCGTTGCGCAGTCCCACCATCGTGTTGTTCTGCGCATTCGCTCCCAAATGCAGTGCGGTCGCGCATCCCTCAACATCTCCGCCCGTAAATGTGTTTCCATCGCCCTGCTGCAAGTTGATTCCGTAGGTCCCGCTGATCGGATTTCCGCTCGCCGTCGGGCAATTGATGTGCAACCGCACAAAGGTGCTCGCATTCATCCAGTCCGTCGTAGCGGGATTCGTCACCTGGTGTCCGATCGCATTCACCGCGGTCCCGAACCCGCCAAGCTGATCGTCCAGGAAGGTGCCTCCCGTGTAATTCCCGGTTCCATCCAGCGTCATGCCCGTCTGGTTTGCGTTGCCCAGAAAGTACAGGCTCTCCAGATCCATCTCCTGCGTCCGGTAGGCCACCAGTCCCTGCGCCGTCGCGCTCGTCGCGGCAGTCGTATTGATGGCAACGTCGTCGATGTGGAAGCCCGGCGTATCTACGGCATACGTCGGATCGCCCACCACCACCATCGCTCCATTGCCGGAGTAGGCAAACACCGTCCCGCCCTGGCTCCCGCTGGAAGCCGTTCCGCCGCGCAGCGCGCATCCCCGCAGCGACACGTTGCGCGTCCCTGCCGTCACCACAATCTGATTCGCCGTCGCAATCGTTGCGCACGGAAGCAGCACCGCGGTGTTCGGCGTGGCAATTGTCAGGTTCGATGCCATCGATAAGTTACCCGTAAAATTCCGCGCGTCGCACGTGCCGCCATAACTTGCATTCAATGCATTAACGCACGCCTGTATCTTCGCCCCGATGTCCGCGCCAGGGAACTGATCGACTTGAAACGCCGCCCCTACTCTGCTGCTCCCAACCAACGCGGCATAAGTCCCGCCGCCCGGCAGCGTTCCGCCTCCCCCATCCACTTGCGTCCCGTAGCTCGCCGAGCTTCCCGCGTTCCACACCGTGTATCCGCCATTGCCCTTCAGGAGATTTCCGGCAAAGAACGTCATGTTCTGGCCGCCGATCAAGTTCACAGCCGCCGCCGTGTCCCACGTTCCCGGCTCGTTGATGCTCGCCGCCGTTGTCGACGAGCAGCCCACGCCACCCTGCGTCACCGTTACGCTGGCAATCGATCCGTTCGCATTCACCGTTGCCGTCGCCTGCGCCGTGCAACTCCCGTTGAACGCGACCGGTACGCTCGCCCCATACGGATCCCATCCCAGTCCGCGTTCGCTGCCCACCGTCACCGCGGTCACTGCGCCGCCCGCGGCGGTCACCGCCAGCGCCGGCTGTACCGCGTTCCATGTCGGCATCACTACCGCGTTCCGCACCGTCCATCCCTGCGCATTGCCGCTCAGGTCCAGCACCAGCCCTGTTGGCGGTTCGCCCGTCGCCGTAGAATTCCCCGCAAGCGCCACCAAGTTATCCAGCACGTTGTTCGATCCCGCCGCCGCAGTGAACGCGTGCGTCGCCTGAATGGTCACATTCTGCCAACGATTCGAGTCGGCATTCAGTCCCGCCGGCGCCGTCACCGGCAGCGCCGGAATCGCGACTCCGCTGTTCACTCCGCGAATGTCGATATTCCGGAAATCGCTCCACTGCGGCCATTGAGCCAGGTACAGTCCGCAGGTATGTGTCGAATGCGCTCCCGGATATTGCGTCGCCATCGGGTCCACTCCTGTGGTCGCAATCTCCACGTTCTCCATCTCTGCCACGCGCAGCCCGTTGCCTCCCGCGCCCGTCGTCGCCTGCATCGCAATCGCGCAATTGCCCAACCACCAGGCAGCGCCCGTGCCCGCTGTCGCCGTCAGTCCATTGCCGCCCGGCGAGAAAATCGAATTCGCTTCGATCGCTCGGCTCAGTTGGCAGCTTCCCGCCGCCGCGCGGCCCTCCGCCGGCGAACACGAGGCGTCTACGCTCTGGTCCACATAAATCGTCAGGTCGTGCAGCCGCGTGTAACTCAACAGGTTCAGCGCGTCCGGTCCGCTTACCAGCACGTCTTCGCCCGGAAAACCCATCAGCGCCGAAACCTGTTTACCCAAGCCTCCAATCGACTCCCCGTGCCAGCTCAGCGTCCGCGTCTTGCACGTGCCTTCGGGAAGCACCAGCGCCACGCCGTGCGCATTGGCATAACTAAGCGCGGCTTGTAGTGCGCTCGTATCGTCTGTCACGCCGTCGCACACCGCGCCGAACTCCTTCACGCTGCGCTCCGTCTGCTGCGATCCGCTCGTCCGCCAATCCACCACCTTGACGCCGTTCGCGTTCGTAAATGTGTCCGTCCCCGCGTAGTTCGGCGGAATCTCCATCGCTCCATGCGTTCCCGCCGCGTTCATCGCCGTCTGCAATGTCGTCTGTCCGCTTGCCGCCGTGGGCGCCTCCACGCCGTTCACTGCCGGCGTCGTCAGTGCGCCCGTCATGTTCCCGCCCGCCAGTGGAACCGCTGTCGCAACCTGTGTATCAACGTAGTGCTTGGTTGCCGCCTGGAGCGGTTGCGTCGGGTCGGCGTTCAAGTAGAGCGGTCCGCTCAGCGTTCCGCCCGACGCCGTCAGCAGGCTCTGTGTCATCTCCGTGATCGCCTGGTCCACGTACGCCTTGCTCACCGCCTTTATCGCTTGCGCCGCCGGCATAACCTGTACCTGCACCTGCGCTAAAGTCGCATTTGCCGCCGCGGGAATCACCCAGTACTGCGTGTTCACCGTGCCGTCGCTCATGTAGTAAACGGCCGTGTAGTACTCTCCCGCGGGCGTCGCGCCTTGGTTCGGCGCGAGGTTCACGCTCACAAACCCATCCGGCGCGATCGTCACCGTCATCGAGTCCGCGGCCACATCCTGGCCGGCCGCAGTCGTAAATCCCGGCCAGCTAATCACCAGAGTTCCCGCGCCCGGCTGCCCGTTTGCCAGATACACCGTCCCCTGCACCGTTGTCGTGCTCACGCCCTGCGCCCACGCCATCGCCGCCAGCCCCATGGCCAGCAATCCCAGTGCAACTCGTTGCCCAATCCATATCAGCGACCGTTGCCCCATCCTTTTCGCGCTTCTTGCGAAAAGGGTGAGAACTTGGCTAAAGTACTGTCCCGCTGACTCGCTGAATCGCCGGCTCGGCGTCCGCAACTCTTTGTTCGTCATGAGCTTCATTCCCTTCGCGTCCTTGTTCCTGCCGCATCTCCTCGCACCCCGCGAGGCTTCCAACCCCAGGTCCTTCAGTCCCTCTAACAACACTTGTGATCCCGCTAACTCGCTAACTTGTCAACTAACCCTCTTGCTGGCAAAATAACTCCGCTAACCTCACTAACTCGACTAACAAGCCAACTCTCTCCGTCGGCCGTTAGTCCGTCAGTCCCAGTCGTTCCTCACTGCCAGATCACCTCGGTCAGCTCCTTGCCGCCGTCCTTCATGCTTTCATCCCACTTCTGCTCCCACGCCAGTTACCGATCCGACCGCTGCGCTTTTTCCACGGAAAAGAAAAAGGGCAACTCTCTCCAAGTTGCCCTTGCGGTTTCTGCTTTCGCCCTTCCGCCTTTGCCCATCTTGAACGCAGATTTGCGTTCAGTGCGAGTTCCATCCCGCGGCCGCGGACTCAGGGAGTCCCGGAAAGCTCCTTCCGCGTTCCCGCTCGTTAATTTGATTTCAGTACGAATGCCCTAAGCTTACCCAATTTGGCAAGAATGATCTGCAAATGTTTTTTCCTTGCATCAATATTTAGTTTCATTAACTTACGTCCCCTATTACCCTAGCCAGCCTTTGACAAGCTCTTGGGATGCGCCCTTCGGTGAGACAGGTTTGAGTTTTGACAGTTCGCCGTTTGCTGGATTTGCGTTGTCATTCGGGCCGAGGTGTTTCAGACTCAGCCTCAATCTTCGTAACCCCGCCAACTCCGCTAACCCCGCTAACGGCGCCAACTCTGCTGACTTGCTCCCTCGCTCCCTTAATCCCTGCTGTTAGCATTTTTCCTATGCCACTTTCGCCTCGCAGCCTCCGCTGCGCCGCCTTGGCGCTCGTCCTCTGCCCAACTTCCCTCCTGCCCGTTTGCGCCCAGACTTTCACGCCCCCGTCCGGCGCCCCGAGCCCCGGTTCGGCAACTTCCAGCCAGCGGCACGCCATCACCATAGGCCAGATCTCCGTTTCGCCAGACGGCAAGCGCCTCGCCTGGGTTGATAGTGGCGTCATTCTCTTCACTTCCTTCGCCAACCTCGGCCAGATCCAGCGCGTCACCGCCGCCCCTTCGCCAGACAACTCCTGCACTGAATCCGATCCCGCCTGGTCACCCGACTCCGCCTCCCTCGCCTTCCTCTCCGATTGCGCCGATCTCGGCGGCCAATCCGACCTCTATCTCTCGCATCTCGACGGCAACCCGCCCCGGCGCCTCTCCGATCTCCACGGCGAAGTCAACGCACCCGCCTTCTCGCCCGATGGCAAGCGCATCGCCTTTCTCTATGTCGAAGGCGCCACTCGTCCTGCCGGGGCCCTCGCCGCCATGGACGCACCCTCCGGCGTCATCGGCGAAGACGGCATCGAGGTCCAGCGCGTCGCCGCTGTTGCTGCCTCAGTTCCTATCGCCGCGCCCCAGCCCGCCGCGCCTGTCTTCCTAACCCCCGCCAACCTTCACGTCTATGAATTCGACTGGTCTCCCGACTCCTCGACGCTGGCCTACGTCGCCGCCGACCCGCCCGGTGAAAACAACTGGTGGGTCGCCAGGCTCTACACCCAATCCGTGGGTGCCCCCGGTCCCTCGCACTTGGGGACCGGGGATAGCGCGAGCTCCAAACCCACGGTAGTCCTGATTCCCACCGCCGTCCCCGGCCCCCTCCACGGCCTGCAAGTCGCCCTGCCCCGCTGGTCGCCCGACGGCAAGGTCATAGCCTTCATCGGCGGCCTCATGAGCGATCAGGGCGTCACCGGCGGCGACGTCTGGATCATTGATGCATCGGGCGGCCAACCCCGCAATCTCACCCCAAACCGCCCCGCCTCATCGCAGTGGATCGTCTGGGGCGATGACGAGCACATCTTCACCTGCGAACTCGCAGACGGCGTCAACCGTCTCGTCCGTTTCCAACTCCAGGGCGACCGTACCAGCGCAAACATCACTACGAGCTTTGCCGCGCCAGTCTTCTCCTACCCTGGCACGGTCGGCGTCAGCTACTTCGATCGCAGTCTCGCCGTCACTGCCGATCGCTCCCTCTTCGTCTTTCAAGCCAGCACCTTCAACCAGCCTCCAGAGATCTACGCCGCCGGCCCCGCCGTGGCCGCGCTTTCGACGCAAACTGTGGGTGCCCCCGGTCCCTCGCATTTGGGGACCGGGGACGCCTCCGACGCATTTGCCAACCCCTCCGGCGTCATCCAGCTCTCGCATCTCAATGACGGCCTCAAGCCCACCTGGGGAGATTCCGCCTCGCTCACCTGGACCAACGACAATTTCCACATTCAGGGATGGCTCCTCCTCCCCGCGCACTACGATCCGAGCAAGAAATACCCGCTCATTGTCGAGGTCCATGGCGGTCCTGCCGCGGATGTCGCCTCCCGCTGGAATGGAGGGGGTGGAGGCTTCAGCGCCACCAGCTATTCCGCCCAGGGCTACTTCGTCCTCATGCCCAACCCGCGCGGCAGCTTCGGCCAGGGCGAGGCCTTTACCCTTGCCAATCGCAAGGACTTCGGCTACGGCGACCTCGGCGACATTCTGGCCGGGGTCGACACGGTTCTGGCCAAGTATCCCGTCGACCCCAACCGCGTGGGCATCACCGGCTGGAGCTACGGCGGTTTCATGACCATGTTCGCCGTTACCCAGACCCATCGCTTCCGGGCCGCCGTCGCCGGAGCCGGCATCTCCGACTGGCTTTCGTACTACGGCGAAAACTCCATCGACCAGTGGATGATTCCCTACTTCGGCGCCTCGGTATACGACGACCCCGAGGTCTACGCCAAGAGTTCTGCCATCTCCTTCATTAAGAACGTCACCACCCCCACGCTTGCGGTCGTGGGCGACCGCGATGGCGAGTGTCCCGCGCCCCAATCCTTTGAATTCTGGCATGCTCTGCGCGACCTTCACGTCCCCGCGCAGTTGGTCGTTTACCCCAACGAGGGCCACGGTTTTTCCGATCCCGCCCACCGCCGCGATGCCCAGCAACGCGCTGTCGAGTGGTTTGCCAAATACATGCCCCCCACCCCCTGATCTTCCTCTCGCTCCCTCGCTCCCTTGCTCCCTCGCCCCCCGCTCTCAGTCTTCTTGTTCCCTCAGCCCCCTAGTCCCTTAGTCCCTCAGTCCCTGTCTTTTGCTCTCCATCCGGCCCCGCGCCAGTCTATTAATCAGATGAGCGGAACCGGAGGACAGCCGGTAGTGGGGCAGATTCAAGCCGTTTTGAAAGGGCACGAGTTCACTCGTGCCGCAAAGGCCGCAAAACGAACGCGGGCTTTAGCCCCCGAGGGATGGTTTTCTTGAAATTGCCCCACTACCGGACAGACTGTTCAATGCCAGAGGTAGGCCCGCCCTGATACACTTTTTTCTTGGAGTATTCAGTGTGCGTCTCGCCTCTTCGGCCGCGTGCGGCAGTGTGCCGCCGGGGATATCGAGCCTGGGTGCGATCCACCTGTTACGGGCCGACCCGACGCTCGAAGTGGGAAGGCAATAACTCATTTTTCTTTACGTGTTCTTGGCGACCGTTCCGCGGTTCGACGGCGCGGAGCGGGGAGGATTCATGCGGCGGTTCTTGACGCTTGTTTGTTTGCTTGGCCTGGCCCTTCCGGCTGGTATTTCCATCTCGGGTTGCATACGCAACCCGCAAGGAAACTACTGCAACGGCCTCGGCTACGGCCCGAAGGACACCGACGTCACTTCCATCATCCTGCAGCCGCAGGTCGCAGGGATCTCGCTGGCCTACGGGCAAACTACCCAGATACAGTCTCCCTCTGCCTTCACCTGCAAGGGCAATGCGGCCTCGATTGGTGCCAACGCTGTCAGTTACGGCACCACCAACAATCAGATCGTCGACGTCTCTCCCTCCGGCCAACTTTGCGCGGGCACGTGGAACCGCAACACCGGCGGCGGCATTGCCGACTACACCAACTGTTACTACCCCAATCCTTTGCCATCCACCGGCGGCTTACCTTACTCCGTTGCCTATATCACGGCCACAGCCTATTCCGTCACCTCCAACCCCGTCGCCGTTTACATTCACGCTCCGGTCACCGCCATCAGTCTGGTCACCACATCGCTTTCCAGCTCCTCGCCGCAGCAATGCCTCTCGCAGAACCAGCAGGCGTCGCTTGACGCCCAGGCCTGCTACGTCAGCAACGGCAATCAGTATGAGTTTTGCGCCCCGCCTTCGGTATCCCCGGCGAATTATGCCTGCACAGCCGGTCTGGCCCCGGGCGTTACCTCGGTCCCGCTTTGCTCTGCGTCCATCGGCACGCTCAATTACTCGGTCAGCAACTCCAGTGTCGCCACGTTCAATTCCACCACCAACGTCATTACGGCCCAGCAGCCCGGTACCACTTCCATCACGGCAACCATCTCGCAATCGTCATCGTCGGCCGGCTACTTCTCCACCTGCCCGGCCGCGTCCATCAAAGTCGCGCTGGCTGGCGGGGGCACAAAAGGCGTCGTCACCCAGGGCGTCTCGCAAAATCTCACCGCCGCGGTCCTCGACACGCTTGGCAACCCCATCAATGGCTTGAACCTCTCTTACGAATCCACCAACCCCGTTGACATCACGGTAAGCAGTGGAGGTGCCATCACTGCCGCTTTTCCCGGTGTCGCGTCGATCTATGCCGTGTGCGAGCCGTCCAGTTGCAATCCCGCCCCCATCAATGAATTTGGCCTCAATGGCAACGGCCTGTCCCTCTCTTCCAATCCCGTCGGCATCACCGTCCCCGGCACCACCAGCGACTTCGTCTGGTTCGGGGCGCCCGGCCAGTCGCAGTATTTCTCTTCCATAGAACTGCTCACCGGCAACCCCGGCTCCACCGTGCGTCTGCCCTTCGTGCCCAACTCCATGGTGATGGACCAGGCCGGCAACAACCTCTACTTCGGTTCGCCCCGCGAGTTGATGATCTACTCCACGGCAGGCAACTCCCTCAACAAGCAGGACACATCGGCGCCCGGCATCGTGCTCGCCGTCGCGCCCAACAACAATCAGTTGGTCATCAACGATCAGGTCCGCGGTCTGTTCTATCTCTACAACACGTCTTCCGGCCCAACGGCTAGCTATGGCGGAATGGGAGTGGCTGCCGCCTGGACGCCCGATTCCAATACCCTCTACATCGTTGACAACGCCGCGGCTGGAGCCAATCACACCAACAGGCTCTACGTCTACAACGTCAACACTGGCTGGAGCACCTACGATCTCTCCGCCTCCGGTGGTGCCCAGAACGTCGCCGTTACGGTTCCCGGCATTGGCGCGTATCTTGCCGGCAATTCTACCGTCGCCCACACCTGGTGCCCCTCCGGCACGGTCGGCAACAACGCCAGCATTCAGTTCTATCCCCAAAGCGATTCCCTCAATCTGCCGACCAGCGTCTTGGGAGCTACCGCCGACGGCGCCCACATGCTGGGTGCTTCGCTCAGCGGAAGCAGCATTACGCTCGGCGACATCGGACTCGCCATTTCGGCCACGCCGCTCTGCCCTGAATCCACCACTGGCACGCCGCCCAATCAGGTGGAGACCATGAAGCCTCTCTCCACCAACCCCACGCTCAATGGCACAGTGAATCTGACCGGCGTTACCAATGCCACCGCCGTCAATCAGGTCGTCACCGGTGCGGCTCCCACCACTGCCTCCACCACCACGGCCGCGCCCATCGCCTTCATCACCTACACCACCCCCAGCACGTCCACCGCGGCCGTCCAGCTCCCCTTTTACCTGCCCCAAGCCAACGGCAGCCCGGTCCAGCAGCCAGGCTACGTAACCTTCTGCCAAGACGTATTACCCAAACCCAACTGTTCCGCAGGCATACCGGCGACCCCCTTGCCCACGGCTCCGCTCTTCGGCACGTTTTCGCCCGATAACACCATCTTCTTTGTCTCCACCGCGGGCGACAACCTGATTCACTTCATCAGCATTCCCACCAACGTCAGCACCTCTGCGCCGCCCACAGATTCGCAGCAGTATAGCCCGAACCTGCCGGCCTGCACGCCGCTCTCTGCCGGCGGCAACGACGCCGGATGCCTCTATCCCGTCGCCCCCGGCGCCAACACCGTGGTTCCCGCAACCGTCATCTCCGTCAAGCCGCGCTCCGTCACGTAGAGCGCACGGGTCGGAGCTCGCCGTTTCAACAGCGATGTCATTCTGAGCGAAGTTTGGCGTGCAATCGGCAAGATTGCCCGCCAAACAAGTCGAAGGACCTGCGGTTGCCTTTGCTTTTGCTTTTCGCAACCTCTCACAGCGTGCGCCACTGTTTAAGGACTGGAACAATAACTCAGCTAGCCCCGCTAGCTCCGCTAAAATCAACTCATGATCAAGGGCATTTCGATTCTGCGTCCAGCTGGCAACGCGGCGGCCTACGAACGGCTGAGCGGCTTTTTCAGGGCTCTCGGCTTTGCCCCGGGCAAAGGATGGCAGGAAGAGAGCTCGCGCGGCGCATCGTTCCTGGCCCCTCTCGGCAATCTGGAATTTGTCGATGGCCGCTTTCCCTCGACAGCAGATATCCTCATCGAAGTCACATCGCTCGACTCCATTCATCAGGCCGCCGAAGCATGGCTGCGCGCGCATTCAGTTTCAGACCAGTCCGGAGACGCAGTGGTCAGCCGCCTCTCACCCATCTCTGAAACTCACTGGAAATCGCGCATCTTCCATGTCGAGCCCGAACCCGGATTCCGCTTCAGTTTCTGGGCGTGGTCGGACCCGGTGAAAGGCAAGCCCGTCGCGCTCGAAGGCGATCTTTCTGCCGCGGGAATGAAGTTTGCCATCATCGTCTCGCGCTGGAACGCCGTGGTCACCGATCGCTTGCTCGAGGGTGCGCTCGACGCGCTCCTGCGTAGTGGCGCCGACCGCAGCGATATTCAGGTCATTCGCGTTCCCGGCGCGTGGGAAATTCCCGCCGCGGCGCGCGCCAGTGCCAACACCGGTCGCGTCGACGCCATTGTGACCTTGGGCTGCCTGTTGCGCGGCGAAACCGCACACTACGAGGCCATCTACAACGAAGTCGCCCGCGGCATCGGCCAGTCGCAGCAGGAAACTGGCATTCCCCACAGCTTTGGCGTGCTCACCTGCGAAACCTTGGAGCAGGCACTGAACCGCGCCGGCATCAAGGCCGGCAACAAGGGCTTTGAGGCCGCCGCCGCCGCGATTGAAATGGTGAGTCTGCGCCGCAAGATCGAGCAAGGCGGTCCCGCTTGACCAGCCGCCATCGCCGCAAGTCCCGCGAACTTGCCATGCAAATGCTCTTTCAGGCCGACGTGGGCCACCAGACCGCCGACCAGGTGCGCGCCACGTTCTGGATGGCCGGTGATCCCGTCGAGCTCGAAGTCCGGGGATTCGCAGAGGACCTGTTCCGCGTTGCCCAGGAACGCCAGGAGGAGATTGACGCGCTCATTGCCAGCCACTCCACGCACTGGCGTGTGGATCGCATGCCCGCCGTCGACCGCAACCTGCTGCGCATGGCCGTCGCCGAACTGATCGGCTTCAAGTCCACGCCCTTTCCCGTAGTCATCAACGAGGCGCTCGAAATCGGCCGCCGCTATTGCGCGCCCGAATCAAGCAACTTCCTCAACGGCGTGCTCGACTCCATCGCCCGCAGCCTGATTGGGAAGTAAGCGGCTACTTTCTCGTCCCACATCGGATTGCTCGTCGCTCCCTTGCTCCCTCGCTCCCTAACTCCCTGCTTTTCCTACGCCAGCATCGCGCCCAAGCGCCGCGCGCGCTTGAGCGTCCGCTCGCTCAAAGTGCAATCCGGCTTTCCCGCCGTCAGTCCGATCCACAACTTGCCCACCGGTTTCGCGCCCATCATCCCTGCCGCCAGCCGCAGCGCACGCGGCGCTCCTGTCGCCAATGGAAGCAGAAATCCCGGCATTCCCGCCGCAGCTAACAGCACCGCTTTGCGCGGTTGCACTTTGCTGCGCAGCGCAGGCCCGTTTTGCCCCCACGGCCAATAGGTAAACCCCAGCAGCCGTTCCAGAAACCTGCGGAAGATCGCCGTCACGTTGTAGTAATTCACCGGCGAGGCCAGCACCACCGCATCCGCCGCTTCAATCTCTCTGAGCATCGGCTCCAGATCGTCTTCCTGCCCGCATCGGACCCGCTCCGTACCCGGCGTCTGCGTGCATGCGCGGCAGTTCCTACAGAACTCAATGTGCTGCTCCCGCAGATGGAAGGTACGTGTCTCGGCGCCTCTCGCCCGCGCGCCTTCCAGAACCGCTTCCACGGCGCTCTCCGTCGCTCCGCCTATGCGGTAGCTGCCCACCACGGCCACAACGTGCTTGCCCAATTCGTCCTCCGTTCCTCTTCGCCCGCAGACTAGTCGTTTCTTCACGACCCGCGCCGTGATGCCCCTCACGCCATCCCACACTACAGACGCCCGACCCCGCAGCGCACGCATTCACCCTGCTATCCTTGATCTTGTGATTCCTCGCCGCTCCCTCAAGAAAATCTTCGTGATGACCGCGCTGCTGGCCTTTGTGCTGGCCGCCTGCCACAGGGAAGAGCAGGCCATCAAAGGCGTGGCTAAAAAAGCAGAATCGGAAGAGAAGAAGGTTCAGGCCAACGAAACCGAGCTCGAAAAGGAGCGCGCCCAACTGGAGCAGATTCCTCTGCCCACCAAAAGTCTCTACATCGATATTCACGACCCGGCCGCGTGGAACAATCCATTTCTTTCGGTCGGCCCCGACACCATCTCGCTCCGCATTCTGCTACCCGACGCCAATCCCGCCCCGGCAGGGCAGGGAAATATGCTTCGCCCCGAGGCCGCTCGCCGCCAGCAACTCGAGCTGCGGCCCTCCGATCTCGGTAACGCGGTCGCCGCCATCCCGGCCGGCGCGTGGCCCTACGGCCGCGTGATCGCAGTTGCAGAATCGCCCTCCGCAACGCCCAAGGACCGTCCCAAGGTCCGCCGCAATGTTGAAGCCGCCATCCAGCAGCTCAATGATCTCGGCGTGGTTGTCGAAGAGTGGCCTTCGCGGTAGGAGCGATAAGTCTGAAGTTCACGGCATGACAACCGCATGTCTTCATTGGGAGATAGATGGCGGGAGCCGGACCGCATACATCCAATTGGTTCGCGGCGCGATCCACGTGCCGTATTCGACCGGCGGCAACGCAATCTGCCCGCCGCACTCATTGGGATTGGGCGAGACTGCATAGGCCGGTTGAATCGATGGCGTCATGCCGAGAAGGATCAGAAAGTAGAGGCCCTGATCGCAGTTCGCCGGCACGCCCTGTCCCGGCTCGAGCGCGGCTTTGGAGACCGGAGGCGGATATTGCAGGTGGCCGGCCTTCTCCAATTCGGCCCATCCTTCCAAAGCCTGCGGGCCCAATATGGCAGTTTCAGGCACGCCCCTCGTCCGGATCTCGGCGGCCGTGGCCGCATAGCTGCGACTCAAAGCAAAATCGTCGTGCGTGGCTGCCAGGCTGAACCCAGCGAAGAGAACCATGAGAAGAATGCCCACCCAGGAGAGCCTGGCTTTCTGTTTTTCCTGGTAGAAGCGAACCAACACGAGCAGAAGAATGGCAAACAGCGGCAAAAAATATCGATCGTAGATGACGAAGGTCGTCACCACAAAGAAGAGATAAGCCGCGCTGAATGGGCCGAGGATAACGCCGAGTTTCTGCCATGAGATGGCCGTGTCCTTTTGCTGCAATACCGGGGCCTCAGGAGGCAACGGACGCGCAGGCGCACGTTCGAGACAAAAAAGCACAAGACATATAAGGCCAAATACCACCGCGCCCGTGACCAGGAAACGGAGACTGCTGCGCGCCACAGTAAGATGAATTGCTGCGGCGGCAAGGTCGTCCAGCCGATCCGCTGTATGGAAGGTGATGACGTTAAAGGCCGCTTTGACAGGCCACTTGTCGATCTTGAGCAGATGAATCGGCGCAATGGCCAGAAGCGCGACTGCGGCAGCGCCCACGGAACGTTTCCATAAGCGCAAAGCTCCGGCGAATAGCAGCAGCACAGGCAGTGCGTACATTGTTAGGACTCCCGCGCCCCCCAGGACAACTCGTCCGCCATTCTTCAGGAAGTCCAAATCAATTCTGCGGGGAATTGGCGATACAGGGAGGATGTAAGGCTGCTGCTTTAGCCAGTGCAACGCCGCAAGAATAAAAACCAGCCCGGCACCGCACGACAAGCCGCCGGCCACGAGCACGCGCCAGCTCTTCCTGAGCAGCCAGAGCGTGCACGGAACCATGACCAGCAAGCCCAGCCATGCAATCTGCCGCACCGTTCCGCCCAAAGCGTTCACCAGTGCGGCAAGGCTGACCCAGACCATTGCGGCACGCTCGCTCCTGGACTGCACGGCGCGCAAACACATGTAAACGCAAACCAGAATGCACAAAACCCCGGAGACATCGGACATGAACGTAAAGGCATAGGGAAAGTAAAGCGGCGAAAGCACAAAGATCAGCGTTGCAAGAGCGGCATTCCAGGAGTTCAAGCCGGCGCGCATGCCGATGTGCTGTAGCAGAAATGCAGTGCCAATGGCCAGGACGGCCGTGCTGAACCGGACCGCAGTGAAAGAAAAGCCGAAAAGCTTGATAAACAACGCGCCGAAGTAGAGCTGCCAGCCCAGCATCGGTGTCTCGCCGCCGGAATAGGAAATGTGACCGGTGAGAGCCACGTTTAGAGCATCCCTGGCATAAACCCAGTCGTCGGCAATGCCGATTTCCGCGTAAGGCCGGACAACAAAATAGCACAGAATCAGCGTCAGTGCGCAAGCCACCGCGGGCAGATAGTTCTTGAGAAGTTTGCGCAATGGAAGACTCCCCCCGAAACCGTTGCGTTGGCCGCAATCGCTCTGATTGCGGCGTAGGAAGTGGCGCTTCGCTGTTGAAGGAACGAAGCGGCACGCTCAATGTTTTGCATGTCGAGAATTTCAGTGTAGCGCACAAAAAACCTCAACAGATCACGCAAGCTCTGGTTTTGCCGTACCATTTCAGCGTGACCACTTCTTCATTTTCCATCCTCTCCAATCCCGCTCCGCTCGACCATGAGCGTTTCTCGGCGCATCGCGAGTTGGAAAGCCTCCTGAAAAAATCCCTGTGCGGCCCAGATTCCTCCAGTCATAACGCCTCCGCTCTTTTCCGCTTCGATCTCGGCTCGCGCGCTCTCTACGCCGCCGATTCCTCAAATTACCGCCAGTTGCCCATCGGCGTAGTCTTCCCCCGCGACGCCGCCGACGTCGATGCCGCGCTCGCAGCTTGTCGCGCCACCGGCGCGGCCGTTCTGCCCCGCGGCGCCGGCACCAGCCTGGCCGGCCAGTGCGTCAACGTGGCCGTGGTCTTTGACTATTCGCGCTATATGAACGCGCTCGACGCCATCGATCCCCAGTCCAAGACCGCGTGCGTCCAGCCCGGCATCGTGCTCGACCGCCTGCGCGACGCCGCCGAACTCCATCACCTCACCTACGCGCCCGACCCCGCAACGCATTCGCGCTGCACCCTCGGCGGCATCATCGGCAACAACAGTTGCGGCGTCCACGGCCTGCTAGGCGGCAAAGCTGTCGACAACGTGCAATCGCTCGACATCGTTCTCTACGACGGCACCAGGATGACGGTGGGCGCCACGCCGCCTGCCGAGCTCGACGCCTTGATCCGCGCCGGTGGCCGCGTCGGCCAAATCTACGCGGGCCTGGCGCAAATCCGCGACCGCTACGCCGCTCTGGTGCGCGAAAAGTTTCCCCGCATTCCCCGCCGCGTCTCCGGCTACAACCTCGACGAGTTGCTGCCCGAAAACAACTTCCATGTCGCCCGCGCTCTGGTAGGCTCCGAAGGCACCTGCGCCAACATCGTCTCCGCCACGCTGAACCTCACCGCCAGCCCGCCCTTTCGCGTGCTCACCGTGCTGGGCTTCAAAGATCCATTTCTCGCAGCCGATGCCGTCCCCCTTGCCCTCGAACACAAGCCCATCGGCCTCGAGGGTTTCGACTTCATGCTCGTCGATTTCATGCGCCGCAAAGGCCTCGCGCTGCGCGATCTCGACCGTTTGCCGGACGGAGTTGGTTTCCTCCTGGTCGAGATGGGAGCGTGGTCCGCTGAGGAGGCTCGCGCCAAGGCCGAATCCGTCGCCCGCGCCGCGCAATCCTGGCCCTCTCCGCCGGCGGCGCACATTTGCACGCCGGAAGAAGCGGCTTCCGTTTGGCGTGTGCGCGAATCCGCGCTCGGCGCCATGGTTTTTGTGCCCGGTGAGCCCGATCGCTTCGAGGGCTGGGAAGACGCCGCAGTTCCGCCAGCGCAACTCGGCAACTATTTGCGCGCCATCACCAAGCTCATGGCCGAGTACGGATTTCGCAGCCCGCTCTACGGCCATTACGGCCAGGGCTGCGTGCACACTCGTATCAATTTCGACTTTTCCACTCCAAAAGGAATAGAAAAATTCCGCGAGTTCATCGATCGCGCCGCCGACGTCGTGATTTCCTTCGGCGGCTCGCTCTCCGGCGAGCACGGCGACGGCCAGGCGCGCGCGGCACTGCTGCCCAAGATGTTCGGTCCGGAGCTCATCGAAGCCTTCCGCGAGTTCAAGAGCCTCTGGGATCCAGACAACCGCATGAATCCCGGCAAGCTCTCTGATGCAGTCCGCGTCTACGACCCCACAGAGAACCTCCGCCACGCACCGCACCTTGACCGTGCCCCATCCAATTTGTCCGGCGTGGGAAACCACGACGGACAAATTGGGTGGGAGACCAACTTCGCCGGTGCCCCCGGTCCCTCGCACTTGGGGACCGGGGAGACCCACTTCGCCTTCGCAAAAGACAACGGATCTCTCTCCCGCGCCACTGAGCGCTGCGTCGGCGTCGGCTCCTGCCGCAACACCGTAGGCGGCGTCATGTGCCCCAGCTACCGCGCCACCGGTGAGGAGCAGCACTCCACCCGCGGCCGCGCGCACCTGCTCTGGGAAATGTTCTCCGGTGCCCTGCGCGACGAAGGCTTCCAGAGCCGCGCCGTCCACGAGGCCCTCGATCTCTGCCTCAGTTGCAAGGCCTGCAAATCCGAGTGCCCCGTGCAAGTCGACATGGCCGCCTACAAGTCCGAGTTTCTCGCCCAGCGCTACATGGGCCGGCTGCACCCGCTGCACCACTACATCTTCGGCTTTGCCGACCGCCTCGCCCGCTACGGCTCGTTCGCTCCGGCCCTCACGAACGCCATCCTCACCGGCCCCCTGACCAGCCCACTCATCAAGCGCATCGCCGGAGTCGCCCGCGAGCGGCAACTGCCGCGTCTCGCACCGAAAACCTTCCAGCAATCGCGCCAACCAGTCATGAACCTTGGTGCCCCCGGTCCCTCGCACTTGGGGACCGGGGAAGCGAAAACAAGCGACCTCCCACAATCAGTCCTTCTCTGGCCCGACACCTGGAACAACTACTACCATCCGCAATCCCTTCAAGCCGCTGAAACCGTCCTCACTCTCGCCGGCTTCCGCGTCGAAACACCCCGCGGCCACATCTGTTGCGGCCGCCCGCTCTACGATTTCGGCCTGCTTACGGCCGCCCGCTCCTATCTAGCGCAGGTTCTCCGGCGCATGGCTCCGCAAATCGATGCCGGCCTGCCCTTTGTTTTTCTCGAGCCCAGTTGCGCCAGCGTCTTCAAGGACGAGCTCCTCGAGCTTTTCCCCAGCGATCCCCGCGCCAAACGTCTGAGCGAGCAGGTCTGGCTCTTTGCCGACTTCCTCGCCGCCCGCGCGCCAGACAGCTTCATCTCCGGCCGCTTCAAGAACGCTCTCGGGGGCGCGCACATTCTCCTCCACGGCCACTGCCATCACAAGGCGGTCTTCGGCGGTCCGGGCAGCGAAATCGCGCTTCTGCGTCAGGCCGGCGCCGCAGTCGAAATGATTCAGGCCGGTTGCTGCGGCATGGCCGGCCCCTTCGGTTTCGAAGCCGACAAATTCGAGGTGTCGAAGGCCATCGCCAACCAGGCCCTTCTCCCGGCTGTTCAATCCGCGGGGCCAACCACGATTGTGGTTGCCGACGGCTTCAGTTGCCGCGAGCAACTCGACCAACTGGCTCACGTCAAAGCGCTCCACTTTGCCGAGGTTCTGACGCACACCTGTTGCTGCGGTGGGTGATCGCGTGCTCCGGTCATCGCGGGGAAGTCTGCCTCGTATCCCAACCCCGCGCCCCTTTCCCGCATCCTATTTCAGGGAGCAGCACAGTGCGTTAGCGTTCTCCACAGGCCGGCACGTCGCCGGTGGCTTGCTGTAAACTTGGACTGTTTGGTACCCTCAGGCACCCTTTGTGCGGCGGTTCTCCAATTGCTGAGGAGTCGCCAACGGGCCTGCAAGTGACGTTTTCCTTTTTGTTGACGAAAACGACGCTCAGGGGGCAGCGGTTCTGCTCTGCAATAATTGGAGAACGGCTTTAAAGCAGCGAAAGGAGAAATTTCGTCATGTCAGAGGAAAACAAATCCTACGGATTAGCATGGTTCTTGGCTGGATTGGGCGTTGGCGCTTTGGTGGGCATTCTTTACGCCCCCAAGAGTGGCCGTGAAACCCGCGAAGACATCGCGCAGGGCGCCCGTGAGGGCAAAGAGTATCTCCGTGCGCGCACGCGCGAGGCCGCGGAGAATGTCTCCGCATTGGTCGATAAAGGCAAGGAGCATGTGGGCGAATACGTCGATCGCGGCCGTGACGCCATCGATCGCGGGCGGGCCCAGTGGGAAGAGTTTGTGGAGCGGGGCAAGAACCTGGTCGCCGACCAGACCACGCGGGTAAGCGCTGCCGTTGATGCGGGCCGCCAGGCGTATCAGGAGGCATCCAGCACCGAGCCCGAGAGCCACGAGGTCTGAGACCAGGCGGTTCCGGGTCCAGGCCCATCGGGCCTCATGCGGTTGCATCGTCCCTTCCGGCGCCGCGCGCGCGAGCAAGTTTGACAAGCTCCCGTTCCGGCTCCGGCCAAAGCATTTCTCCTTCGGATCCGTGTCAAATTCGGATGTGTGCCAAAGCCTCGAACTTCAAGTTGCGACTTCCTCAAGAAATCTTGAAGCTTGCGCGCCATCCGGGAGGGCTATGATCGAAGGAGAAATGCCGTAACGCCGCTTCGCCCCCTGAGGCGTGCCCCACCGGTATTGACTTGAAGCCCGCAGAACCCCTGCGCGAGGGCAACACCATGCCAAATCTCGATAATCAGACCATTCAGCTCGCCTTGGTCGCCGCGGTGGCGCTGGCCATGTTGATTCAGGCCATCGTTCTTTTTGCGGCACTCATCGCCCTGCGCAAGCTGGCCAAGTCCATCCGCCAGGAAATAGATGACCTGCGCTCCTCGGTCATGCCGCTTATCGAAAACACTCGCAACCTCCTCGCGCGCGTCGCGCCGAAGATTGAACAGACCGCCTCTGACCTCGCCTTGCTCACACGCGCCCTGCGCAATCAGACCGCCGATGTGCAAGCGGCGGCCGATGAAATCATCGGGCGCGCGCAGCTTCAGGCCCGCCGCGTCGACTCCATGCTGTCGAACGTGCTCGACGCCGTGGACCGCGCCGGCTCCTTTATGGCCGACACCGTGACCAAGCCCATGCGTCAGCTATCCGCGTTCCTCGCTTCCGCAAAGGCTGTCATCGAGTCCCTGCGCAGCACCCAAGGCGCGTCGCGCGCGGAAGCAAATCGCGCGTCCGGCGATAACGATCTGTTCGTCTAGCTCTGTGACTGAGTGATCACGAATTTGTAGCGCCGGTCTTCACAGGCTGCGGAAAAACTCGTTGTCTTGAAAGGGCACGACTTCAGTCGTGCCGTATTGGGCACAAAATCAGTCGGGCCTTCAGGCCCTGAGGGAAGTTTTTTGGAGAGATTCGTTTCCTGTTCCTAATTTTTCCGCAAGAAGTCTCAGCATGCGCACCCTCGATCCCGCCCAAATCGCGCCCAACGAAATCTACAAGCTCATGATCGGCATGATCGTGCCCCGCCCCATCGCCTTCGTCTCCACTGTCGATGCTGCCGGCATCCGGAATCTCGCCCCCTTCAGCTATTTCACCGCGTGCAGCTCCAACCCTCCGGTGGTCTGCTTCTGCACCGCCGTCCGCACCGGCCCGCGCCCTTACAAGGACACGTTATTGAACGTCGAAGCCACCGGCGAGTTCGTAGTCAACATCGTTTCCGAGGACATCGCCGCGCAGATGAACCTGACCTCCGCTGACGTCCCGCCCGAAATCGACGAATTCGAGCTTTCAGGATTGACACCGATCGCGAGCGACCTGGTAAAGCCCCCGCGCGTGGCCGAAAGCAACGTGCAAATGGAGTGCCGCCTGCATCAGATCGTCCGCGTCAGCGACCAGCCCGGCGGCGGCATTCTGGTCCTTGGCGAGGTCCTGCGCTTCCACGTCATCGAGTCGCTTCTCGACGACCAAAAGAGCGGCTACAAAATCGATCCCGATAAACTCAACGCCATCGGCCGCATGGGTGGCCCGGTGTACACGCGCACGCGCGACCGCTTCGAAATGCAGCGGCCGAAATGAAAAATCTCTCTGGAGCAACTCCACGATAGGTATACCCATCACATCCGTGCCCCACCCTTTTCGCGTTCTTAGCGAAAAGGCTGGGAAGGCAAGAAGCCTGGGTACATCGATCCTGGAACCGGCTTAAACTGGATCGCGTGCCGCCGAGGAGCCGGCAAACCATGACGAATCTTCTATGCCGCAACCGCGTGTCGGACTTTTCCCAATGGAAGGCGGTTTTTGCTTCTCATGCCCAGGCTCACCGGGAGGCAGGTCTTCAGCTTCGCGCCCTCTGGAGAGCAGTGGGAGACCCGGACAACATATTCTTCCTCTTTGAGGTTACGGATGCAGGCCTGGCGCGCGCCTTTATCTCGAAACCCGCTGCTACCGAGGCTGCCGCCGCTTCTGGCGTGCTTGAAGGCGAATATCACTTTATCGAGAGCGTCGCGGCCTACACAATCCAGCCGCCGCCAACTACTTCGTCGCCGTCGTAGAACACGGCCGACTGCCCCGGCGTCACCGCGCGTTGCGGCTCGTCGAAAGTTGCCACAACCTCGTCCGCTCCCGCAGGCTCCAGGGTGGCCCACGCCGGCTCGTGGCGATGCCGAATCTTGGCCCGCACCCGCATCGGTCCCGTCAACTCGGCAATGCTGATCCAGTTCAGCCGCCGCGCGCGCAACGTCCGCGTAGCGAGCTCGGCATCCGCGCCCACCGTCACGCGATGGCTCGCCGGATCGATCTGCAGAACGTAGAGCGGCGATGGTGACGCCAAGCCCAATCCCTTGCGCTGGCCCACGGTAAAGTTCGAGATTCCCTCGTGCCGCCCCATCACCTCGCCACCGGAAGCCACCAGCTCGCCCGCCGTCTCCGGCATTCGCTCGCCCTGTTCTTCGAGATACGCCGTCAAAAACTGCTTGTAATCGCCGCCGGGAATGAAGCAGATCTCCTGCGAGTCGGGCTTTTCAGCCAGCCGCAATCCATGCTGCCGCGCCGCCTCGCGCACCTCCGGCTTGGTCATGTGGCCTAGCGGGAACAGAGTCCGCGACAACTGCTCCTGCGTAAGCCCGAAGAGAAAATAGGTCTGATCCTTCGCCAGGTCCGCCGGCCGCTTCAAAATCCAACGCCCGCGCTTTTCATCGAACTCGTTCACCGCGTAGTGTCCGGTCGCAATGTACTCCGCGCCAATGCTGCGCGCCGTCTTCAGCAACTGATCGAACTTCAAATGGTTATTGCAGAGAGAGCAGGGAATCGGCGTGCGCCCGGCGAGATACTCGTCCACAAACGGCCGCACCACGTCGCGCTCGAACCGCTCCTCCTGATTCACCACGTAATACGGAATTCCCAGGTCCTCAGCCACACGCCGCGCGTCGTACACATCGTCGATCGAACAGCAGCGCCCCGCTTTCGGCGCATCGGGAATCCCATGCTTGCCCGCCAGCCGCGTCTGATCCCAAAGATGCAGCGTCAGGCCAACGACGTTCACACTGGAATGCGCAAGGATCGCCGCCGCCGTCGAGGAGTCAACCCCTCCGGACATGGCCACCGCGATAGTTGTTTGCTCGCTCATCCCAGCGTTCCTGCCACTTCCGGCGCCAGCGCCCGCAAATGTTCCACGGCCTCCGGAACCACGCGCAATACCTGTTCCATATCCTCTTCCGTCGCCGTTCTCAGCAAACTGAACCGCAAACTCGCCCGCGCCGCATGCTTGTCCAGTCCCATCGCCATCAGCACGTGGCTCGGCTCGGTAGAGCCCGAATGGCACGCCGACCCTCCACTCACCGCCACGCCCTTCAGGTCCAGCGCAATCACCAGCGCTTCGCCCTCCACCTGCTCAAAACGAATGTTCGTGGTATTCGCCACGCGCGGCGCGCCGGCGCCATTTACGCCCGTGCCCGCAATCTGCAAAACTCCCGCTTCGAGCCGGTCGCGCAGCCCGGCAATGCGCCCCACGGTTCCATCCGCCAAGCTTTCCATCGCCAGTTCCGCGGCCTTGCCCAATCCCACGATGCCGGGCACATTCTCCGTGCCCGCGCGCTGCCGGCGCTCATGGCTCCCGCCCACAATCAGAGGCTCCAGTGGCGTCCCGCGCCGCACATACATCGCGCCCACGCCCTTCGGCCCGTGCATCTTGTGTGCGCTAATCGAGCACAGGTGGCACCCGAACCTCCGCACGTCGAACGCGACCTTCCCCGCGCCCTGCACCGCATCGATGTGGAAGAACGCGCCCGCATCGGCCGCAACTTTGCCGATCTCTTCCACCGGCTGCAACACGCCGGTCTCGTTATTCGCCAGCATCACGCTGATCAATCGCGTTTGCGGCCGCACCGCCCGGCGAATCTCTTCAGGATCGATCAATCCATCCGCGCGAGGCGCAACAAACGTCACCTCCGCGCCGCGCTCCGCGACACGCTCTGCAGCGCGCAGCACCGCTGAATGTTCAATCGCCGTCGTAATCAGGTGGTCGCCCGCGCGCACCAGCCCAAAGATCGCCGTGTTGTCCCCCTCGGTCCCACCGGAGTTGAACACCACCTCCGCGTCGCGGCAATGGAAAAACGCAGCCAGTGTCTCGCGCGCCCCATCCACCGCCTTCCGCGCCCGCTGCCCCTGCAAATGGATCGACGATGCGTTCCCAAAATCCTCCATCAAATACGGACGCATCGCCTCCATCACCTCTGGCAGCAGAGGCGTGGTGGCATTGGCATCGCAATAAACTCGGCGCATCGGGGAAGACTTCACATATAAATTGTACGGTGAATCGCGATTCCAGGCGAACCGGCTATTTCGCGGCAGCCATTTAGAATGCCAGCAGCACACTTCCACGATCGCCGGAGTTTGTCCGCATGAGCGAATCGCCCACCACGGCCACCAATCCCCGAGTCCTCATCGTCGGCAACGCCGGACAGCTCGGCCGCGAGCTCGAGAAGATCTTCACCGGCTACGGCGCCATCGTCGGCGTCGACCGCGAATCCGTCGACTTGGCCGATGCCGAAAAAACCCGTGAGCTGGTTCGCCGCACCGCGCCCGATATCATTCTCAACGCCGCCGCCTACACCGCCGTTGACCGCGCCGAGAGCGAGCGCGATCTTGCCTACGCCATCAACGAACAGGCGCCGCGCGTCCTCGCCGAAGAAGCCCACAGGCACGACGCCATCTTCGTCCACTACTCCACGGACTACATTTTCGATGGCGGTAAATCCGAGCCAAAGTCTACGCCATGGATCGAGTCCGATACACCCAATCCGCTCAACGTCTACGGTGCCAGCAAACTCGCAGGTGAGCAAGCCGTCGAGAATACCGGCGGCAAATTCCTCATCTTTCGCACCAGTTGGGTCTACGGCCCTCACGGCAACAACTTTCTTCTCACCATGCTTCGCCTGGCGCGCGAACGCGATCGCCTCTCCATCGTCGACGACCAGATCGGCGGCCCCACTACCTCCATCGAGCTCGCCCGTGCCACCCACTCAATCGTCACCGGCATCCTTGCCGGAAGTTTCGGCGCTCCCGAGGACTGGACCGGCCTCTACCACATGACCTGCGGCGGTTCCGTCTCCTGGTTCGGCTTCGCTCAGGCCATCTTCGCCCGTGCTGCCGCGCTCCTAGCCCTCAAACCGCCAACTCTCACCCCCATCGCCACCAAAGACTATCCCACCCCTGCCGCGCGCCCCCGCTACTCCGTACTCTCCAACGCCAAACTGCATGCCCGCTTCAACGTCGCGCTTTTGCCGTGGGAATCGGCCCTCGAAGAAACCCTTCAGGCCCTCCGCAACGCGGGCTGACCCGCCAGCCAACGCTCCTCGGCTAACTACTGATCACTATTCACGATTCACTAGGCTGTGACGCCCGTCCTATGCACGCCTCCGGGGCGTTTTCTACACTGTCGGCGCTCCTTAGAACCGAGGTGTCTTCATGCCTTCCAGGACCTCCCGCCGTGATTTCCTCGCCGCCAGTGTTTCCGCCGGGCTGCTCGCTCCGCTGGCCAGCGCAACGCCCGCTTTCGGCGTTCTCAATCCGCAATCCGGCGATGCGCCCTCCGGCTCTGCCGTCAAGCTCAGCTACAAGACGCTCGGCCGCACCGGCCTCCGCGTCACCTCCGTCGGCTTTGGCTGCATGATCACCTCCGATCCCAGCGTGATTGAGCGTGCCGCCGACCTTGGCATCAACTACTTCGACACCGCGCGCAGCTATCAACGCGGCAACAACGAGCGCATGGTCGGCGCAGCGCTCGGCGCCAAGCGCAAGCAGATCATCCTCTCCACCAAGACCCACGCGCCCGACAAAGCCGGCATGATGCAGCATCTCGATCAGAGCCTGCGCGAGCTCTCGACGGATTACATCGACATCTGGTATCTGCACGCCCGCAGCGCTCCCGCCGACATTTCAGACGATCACATCGAGGCCCAGCAACTCGCCAAGCAGCAGGGCAAGGTCCGTTTCATCGGCGTCAGCACCCACAGCGGCCAGCCGCAGCTCGTTCCCTGGATGATCCAGAAAAAAGTCTTCGACGTGGTTCTTGCGGCCTACAACTTCACCATGGATCCCGCGATGGATCAAGCTGTCGACATCGCCGCCAAAGCCGGTCTCGGCGTCGTCGCCATGAAGGTCATGGCCGGCGGCTCGCGCAGCCACAAGCCCGGTGATCCCATCTCCGGCAGGCTTGCGCAACCCGGCGCGATGCTCTCCGCGCTCAAATGGGTGGTCAAGAATCCCAACGTCGCCACCACCGTTCCCAGCATCACCGACATGGACCAGCTCGACGAAAACCTCAAGGCCATGGATCACGCCTACAGCTCCACCGATGCCACCATTCTCTCCGCGCACCTGGAGCGAATTCGTCCGCTCTATTGCCGCATGTGCGGCGTGTGCCAGGGCGCGTGCCGCGAAGGACTGCCGGTTGCCGACGTGCTGCGTTGCCTTACTTATGCTGACGGCTACGGCCAGTTCGCGCTGGGTCGCGAGCGTTATCTCGAGCTCGCCCAGCCATCCACTCGCTGCGCCGATTGCGCTTCATGCACGGTGAATTGCCCGCACGGCGTGCACGTCGCCAGTCGCATGGCTCGTGCCCAGGAGCTTTTTGCATGAAGGTTTCCGCGTTGCTGCTCGCGGCCTTGCTTGCCTCCGGTTCCGTCGCCGCACAATCCGTTCTCGACTGTCACATCGCCCCCGGCTGGGAACAGTCCGGCGCCATCCGCCAGTACGACTCCGGCAATCTCTTCGAATATAAAGACGGCGGCGCGGAGGGCTACCTCATCTTCGGTTTCGTGCGCATGAGCACCGTCGACTGCAAATCCGGCGCCAATACTCTCACCATCGATCTCTCTGAGATGACCGATGCCGACGCCGCCTATGGACTTTTCGCCGCCAACCTCGATTCCGCCTCACCCATCTCGCAGATCGGCATGGGCGGCCAGGTTCAGGCGCAAAGCGCAACCTTCGCCAAAGGGAGTTTCTACGTCGAGATCGTCGAAGTTGCCGCCGATGCCAACGCCGACGACTCCTCCACCCTGCGCGGCATAGCCTCCACGCTTGAGATGCGTCTTCCCGGCCGCATGACACCGCCTGCGCAGCTCCGCTGGTTTCCTCCAGACAATGTTGCGCCCATTCGCATGGTTCCCGAAAGCGTTCTCGGCCTCCGCGAACTCAAGCGCGGCTACGTGGCCAAGTACCAGGCCGGTCAGGCCTTCATTGTTCTCGCGTCCACGCCTGAGTCCGCGTCCCTCGTACTCAAGGCCCTCCACGAACACTTTCCCGGCGCGACTCCAACGCCAGTGGGCGATGAGGGATTTGAATTTAACGCGCCATACCTCGGAGGCCTTTGCATCTTCCGCAAGGGTCGCGTCCTGGCCGGCTACAGCAATCTGCCCTCGCCGCAGCAGGCCGCAACGCTTTCCGCGGCGCTCGCCGGCCGCATCCCATAAATCATGTTCTCGATTCAATCGGAAAGTACAGATTCAAGCTAGATAGTAGGAGCGGCGGGTGCCCCACATCTCGTCCGCCACGGCGGATGAGATGTGGGAAAGCACGAACCGCAATTCAACTATTTCGACGCCAGTTTCACGATCCGCACGTGTACGCATCTAGCAGCATCCGCGCCGCGCGAAACGATGTGGTACGACCCTCCGCCACATCGCGCTCCAGCGCCGCCACGCCGCTGCGCACCGCCGGATCCGCGTCGAACCGCTGCCGCAGCGCCTGATCGATCATCTCGTGCATCCATCGCCGCTGCTGCTCGCGCCGCGCATTGCCGAACCACCCATTCGTTCGCGTCAACGCCGTATACTCCAGCACGCACTCCCACAGTTCGCGAATCCCCGCGCCAGTCAGTGCCGAGCACGTCACGGCGCGCGGCGTCCAACCTGATCCTGCCGCCGGAAAGTAATGCAGCGCGTTCTGCGCCTCCGCCCGCGCCCGCTCTGCCGCAGTTAAATTCGCGCCATCGGCTTTGTTCACGGCCACCAGGTCGGCCAGTTCCATCACCCCACGCTTGATTCCCTGCAACTCATCGCCCGCCCCGGCCAGCGTGATCAGCAGAAAGAAGTCCACCATCTCGTGCACCGCAGTCTCCGACTGCCCCACGCCGACGGTTTCCACCAGAATGCTCCCGTATCCTGCCGCTTCGCACAGCAGCATTGCCTCGCGCGTTCGTTGCGCCACGCCGCCAGCCATGCCGCGCGACGGCGACGGCCGCACAAAGGCCATCTCGCTCGCGGCCAGCGTTGTCATGCGTGTCTTGTCACCCAGAATGCTTCCGCCGGAGATCTGGCTGCTGGGGTCGATCGCCAGCACCGCCACCTTCTGTTGCCGCTCCGCGATCAAATACCTGCCCAGCGCCTCAATCAGGCTGCTTTTGCCCGCGCCCGGCACGCCGGTAATGCCCACGCGGATCGAGTTGCCGCTGTGCGGCAGGCAATCCTCGACAATCTGCTCGGCCAGCGCGCGATCCAACTCGCGTGCGCTTTCAATCAGCGTGACCGCGCGCGCCAGCACCGTGCGGTCACCGCGCAAAATGCCTTCAACGTATTCCTCGCGTGAAAGCGGCCTGCGCTTTTGCGTGACGCGCGGCGCCGGCACCGCGCCGCACCCGGCAATTTCACGCAGCGCGCTCTTCATGGCAAGTACCCATCCGTTTCGCTAACGAGTGACGCTGGCGCTCAGCATCACCAGAATCTTCTGCGCCGCTACAGGAATCACCGTTCCCGGCCCGTAAATCCCCGCCACTCCAGCCTGATAAAGAAAATCGTAATCCTGCGGCGGAATCACGCCGCCCACCACGACCAGAATGTCGTCCCTGCTCAACGCCTTCAGTTCCGCAATCAGTTGCGGCACCAGCGTCTTGTGTCCCGCCGCCAGGCTCGACACGCCCACCACGTGCACATCGCTGTCGAGAGCGAAGCGCGCCACTTCGCGCGGCGTCTGAAACAGCGGCCCGATGTCCACGTCGAATCCAATGTCCGCGAATGCCGTTGCAATCACTTTCGCGCCACGGTCGTGCCCGTCCTGGCCCATCTTCGCCACCAGAATCCGCGGCCGCCTCCCCTCCTCGCGCTCAAACTCCTCCACCATCCGCCGCGCCTTCAGGAACTCCTCACCGCCCGCACTGGCCGCCGAATACACGCCGGCGATGGTGCGCGTTGTGGCTTCGTATCGTCCCCAAACATTTTCCAATGCCTGCGAAATCTCCCCCAGTGTGGCGCGCTTCCGCGCGGCTTCCACCGCGCACTCCAGCAGATTCCCTTCGCCCGCAGCTGCGCACTTTTCCAGCTTTGCAAGCACCTCGCGAACCGCGCTGCCATCACGCTCGCGCTTCAATTTCTCCAGCCGCTCCACCTGCGCCTGACGCACCGCGTCGTTGTCGATATCGAGCACGGGAATCTCTGGCTCCTCGTGTGCAGCGTAGGCATTCACGCCCACAATCACGTCGCTCCCTGAATCGATCCCCGCCTGCCTCCGTGCCGCCGCCTCTTCAATCCGCATCTTGGGCAAGCCGGTCTCGATCGCCTTGGTCATGCCGCCCAATTTTTCAATCTCCTCGATCAGCGTCCACGCCGCGTGCATCAATTCGTGTGTCAGTCGCTCCACATAATACGATCCCGCCCACGGATCGACCAGGTGCGTGATGCCCGTCTCCTCCTGCAAGTAGATTTGCGTATTACGCGCGATGCGCGCGGAAAAATCCGTAGGCAGCGCCAGCGCCTCGTCAAGCGCGTTGGTGTGCAACGACTGCGTACCGCCCATGGCCGCGGCCAGAGCCTCAACGCACGTGCGTACCACGTTGTTGTACGGGTCCTGCGCCGTTAGGCTCCACCCTGAAGTCTGCGAATGCGCGCGTAGCGCCAGCGATTTGGGATTTGTCGCGCCGAAGCCTTTCACAATCTTGGCCCACAACATGCGCGCCGCGCGCATCTTGGCAATCTCCATGAAGTGGTTCATGCCCACGCCCCAGAAGAACGAAATCCGCGGCGCAAACTCGTCCACATCGAGGCCCGCCTTCACGCCCGTGCGCAAATACTCCAGTCCATCGGCAAGCGTGTACGCCAATTCCAGATCCGCCGTCGCGCCCGCCTCCTGCATGTGGTATCCGCTCACGCTGATGCAGTTGAACTTCGGCATCTTCTCTGCGCAGTAGCGAAAAATGTCGCCGATAATGCGCATCGATCCCTCGGGCGGATAAATGTATGTGTTGCGGACCATGAACTCTTTTAGAATGTCGTTCTGGATGGTGCCGCTCAACTGCTCCGGCGGCACGCCCTGCTCCTCGGCAGCCACGATATAGAACGCCATGATCGGCAGCACCGCGCCGTTCATCGTCATCGACACCGACATCTGCTCCAGGGGAATGCGATGGAAGAGAATCTTCATGTCGAGAATCGAGTCGATGGCCACGCCCGCTTTGCCCACGTCGCCCGTCACGCGTTCGTGGTCGGAGTCGTAGCCGCGATGCGTTGCCAGGTCGAATGCCACCGAGAGTCCCCGCTGCCCCGCCGCCAGGTTGCGCCGGTAGAACGCATTCGACTCCTCCGCCGTTGAAAACCCCGCATACTGCCGGATGGTCCACGGGCGCGTCGCATACATCGTGGTGTGCGGCCCGCGCAGATACGGTGGAATTCCCGCTGCGTATTCCAGATGTTCGAGTCCATCGAGATCCGCGCGCGCATAAAAACTCTTCTGCGCGATGTGCTCGGGCGAAAGCCACGCATCGGCTTCGTGAGCAGTCGTCTCCGTCGCTCGAGGTTTCCAATCGATCTTTGCGAAATCTGGCCTCATTTGTGCTCTCAACTCGCCGAAACTATGGGGTGCCCCACATCTCGCTTTTGAGATGTGGGATACCTCGAGCCTCAACCTTCCGATTTCAAACCAACAGTGTCTCCTGCCACTTCGCCAGGAAATCCAGAGGAGGCGTACGCACGTGCACAAAATCCGCAATCCCCGCCATTCTCAACTCCTCCGCGTTCTCGGGATTTCCAGCCACAATCACCGGCGTCTCGTGGCCCAGCGCCCTAAGCTGCGCCAGTAACGCCGACGCCTGCGCCGCATACTCCGCATCCGAACTGCACAGCACAATCAAATCCGCACCCGCCGTGGCAATCTCCTCGGCTTTCTTGAAGCGTAGCGTTTGCAACTCGAATCCCGCGCAGGCAAAGAAATTTGTGGCAAAAGCCGACCGCGCAGCGCGCATCTTCACATCGCCGATCTCCGCCAGCAACACTCGTGGCGTATTGCCTCCCGCAGCCGCATGCCGCTCCGTGCGCAGTCGCAACTCTTCGTAGGCACGCGCTCCGCGCAAATCCGCATGCATGCGCTGTTCACCAGCGCGGTTATCGACGCGGTCCAGCGCCCGCTCGGCCGGATTCGCGTACTGATTCGTTCCCACCAGCACCCGCCTCCGCAGCGCAACCGCCTGTTCGCGCGCCGCCAAACCACGTTGCAGCGCCTGTGCGAACATTCCTTCGCCTTGCGCCGTGCGGAATCCGCCGCGCGCCTCAATGTCCTGCATCACCTTCCAGCCCTCGCGCGCCATAAAATCCGTAATCGTCTCGAGAGCGTACGAACCTCCGCCGGCATCGGCCACGCGTCCTAGCCACGCCTCGTGCTTCAACAGCAGTTGCGTGTTCCGCGCCAGCCGCCGGCTGGCTTCGTCCGGCGCTTTGTAGCACGCATCGAACGGCGTCACCGTCACCGCGTCCGCGCCGCCCAGTACCGCAGCCATGGCCTCGGTCGTCGCACGCAAAATATTTACATGGGGATCGTAGATGGTCTGATTCCAATGCAAGGTGCGTGCCGCGATGCGCGCCCGCGCCGTCTCATGCGTGCCGCCAAAGCTCTCAACCGCCTGCGCCCACAGCACTCGGAACGCACGAAACTTCGCGATCTCAAAGAAGTAATTGGAGCCCACGGCAAAGCTGAACTCGAGCGCAGCCGCAGCGCGGTTCACATCCACGCCGCGTTCCGCCAGCGCTGCCAGAAAATCCACTCCTGAAGCCAGCGCGAAGCCAATTTCCTCAACGGCCGTGGCTCCCGCCTCGCGAAAGGCCGCGCCATGAATGGTGAATGGCGCCAGCCCCAGCGGCGCGGATCCAATCACTTCCGCGGCAAACTCCGCGCTGGCCAGCGCATCGCACCCTGTCGAGGTTTCCGCGGCCCGCAGCGTTCCCCTCAGCCGTTTGATCAGCATCCGAATCAATGGCTCGTCGGCACGCTCAAAATGCACCGGAGTCGCGTCCAGCCCATCGAGCAGAGAATCCAGTTCGCGCGCACTCTCAACCAGAAAGCCGCCGAACGCGATTTGCTCCGCGCCCGCCGCCACCGCAGCGCGCGCCATGGCATTCGCTTCTTCCGCATTCGCCGCGTCAATCGCTTCGCGAATCCGCCAGTCGCCGCTAGTGCGCGTGCCTCGCCGGTAGGGAAAATCTCCGGGCGTCGTGTTCGCACACGCCAGCCCCGGCAAGTCCGCGGCGCGATAGAAGGGCTTCACTGCCATTCCCTCTTCCGTCCGCCAAACCAGCCTCTTCTCGGGATCGGCGCCCTTCAGGTCCCGCGCAATCGCGGCCTGCCACTCCGCTGTGCTGACCGGCAGAAAATCCTCGAGCAACTTTTCAGTCTCCATGTTTTTCATTTGCCCGCAGGGTCTTCCACCATCTCGATCAAAATTCCGAACGCGCTCTCGGCCTTCGACTTGGGATGCACAAAAAACACCGTCGTTCCCCGCGAGCCCTGCCGCGGAGCCTCGTCAATGAGTTGAAATCCCTCGGCGCGCATCGCCTCGAACGCGTGCTGCGCATTCTCCACGCGGAACGCCACATGCGCCAATCCGCCGCGCCCGCCGTTCTTGTCGATCAGCTTCTGCACCGGTGAATCCGCCGTCAACGGCTCGAGCAATTGGATCAGGTTCGGCCCTTCGCCAACCTGAAGCAGCGCCTCGCGCACCTGGTCCTTGCCGCGCACTTCTTCGCGATGAAGCTCCCTGAACCCCAGGGCCTCGTACGCCCTCACCTGGCCCTCAAGCTCGCCCTGTTTGACCGCGATTGCTACGTGATCCACAAACTGGATCCCGGGAACATTCTTCAGCTCTTCCTGCACTCCGCTCCTCTCAACCCTTCGGGCCGATCATCAGTCCTGCTTACTCAAACTCCACCAGCAACTCACTAACTTTCACGGGATCGCCCGGCTTCACATGCACGCTCTTCACCGTTCCCGCGCGCGGCGCAGTCACATTCGTCTCCATCTTCATCGCTTCCAGAACCACCATCAGTGCGCCCGCCTCTACAGCCTGTCCCGGCTCGACGTTCACCTTGATCACCAGCCCCATCACCGGGCTGTGGCAAATCTTTCCATCCGCATCCCACTCGCCGCCCGCGGCATGGGCCGCGTGGTGGGGCGAGTAGCTCGGCGTCTGCTGGCTCTCGTCGTCCTCCAGAACCTCTACGTCAACTTCGTATGCCCTGCCATCAATCGTGATCTGAAGCTTCAACGTCCTGCTCCCTTTCTCTCCACATCGCTCCCTGAGCTCAACCTCTTTGCCGCGGATTGTGTGAGGTCTGCACAATCATCCGTCCCTGCTGCGCCCACGCGCCCGCGCTATCCTGCTGCGTGTTGGGTAGCAACTTCGCCGACCGCACACGCGCCTTCTTGCCCAGGAATGCCGTTGCCGCCGCAGTCAGCGCGGCCACAATCTCCGGCTTGGTTTGCGCCTGCGTCGCTTGGTCCGTAGTTTCTTCTGGCGCCGAGATCACAGCCACTTCGCCCCGCGCGGTCTGCAGCCTGCTCAGTTCCGCCACACGCGCCTGCAATGCCTTCACCGTGGTCGCCATGGCATTCAACTGCCGCTCCATGTCGCGCTGCCGTTCCTCAACCGCGCGCCGCATGGCGCTCGTCAATCCGGAACGGAGCCCAGCATAGATCGCCACGCAACCCGCGCCGGCAATCACCGTCATCGCCGCCCAATCCGTCCAGTGCAGCTTCATGCGCTTCCTTTCATCTTCCGGCGCAAGACTTCACCGCCAAAGTTGAATTGTCGTCTCAATCCGCGTTTCCTCCACCGTCTCGACTGAAGCTGACCGCCCTCCGCCGCCGATCTAGCTCCGCTAACACCGCTAACTCCGCTAGCTCCGCTTCATTCAGCCTAAAGCGGAATCAATCCATGCTTCTTTTGTGGGCGCAGTTCGCGCTTGCTATGCAGCGATTCCAGCGCCCGCGCCACTACTCTCCGCGTATCCGCCGGCTCAATGACGTCGTCCACCAGTCTTCGTCCCGCCGCCACATACGGATTCGAGAACGTGTCGCGGTACTCATCCACCAGCTCTTTGCGCCGCGCCGCCTGATCCTCGGCGGCATCAATCTCTCTGCGAAATACGATCTCGGCTGCGCCCTCGGCTCCCATCACCGCAATCTCTGCCGTAGGCCACGCCAGCACGCGATCCGCGCCCAGCCCGCGCGAGCACATGGCAATGTACGCCCCGCCGTACGCCTTGCGCAGCACCACCGTAATCTTCGGCACCGTCGCCGCCGAATACGCGAACAACAGCTTGGCTCCGTGGCGGATAATCCCGCCGCGCTCCTGCTCCACGCCGGGCAGGAATCCCGGCACATCCACAAACGTCAGCAAGGGAATGTTGAAGGCGTTGCAAAAGCGCACAAACCGCGCCGACTTGTCCGACGCATCGATGTCCAGCGCCCCTGCCAATACGCACGGCTGGTTGGCCACGATTCCTACCGGCCGTCCTTGCAGCCGTCCGAAGCCAATAACAATATTCGCGGCGAACCCCGGCTGAATCTCCAGAAAATCCTCATTGTCCACCACGCGCACAATCACGTCGCGCACGTCGTATGCCACCTTCGCATCCGCGGGGACAACTTTGTTCATCTCCGCGTCGGCCTTCAGCCGCCCGCCAAAATTCAGCCGCGGCGGATCTTCAAGGTTGTTCGAAGGCATAAAACTCAAGAGCCGCTTGCAAAGTTCAATGGCCTCCTGGTCGTCGCGCGCAATCAGGTGCACCACGCCGGAGTAGTGCATCTGCGACTGCGGTCCGCCCAAATCCTCGGCGCTTACGTCTTCGCCTGTCACCTGCTTGATCACCTGCGGCCCGGTGATGAACATGCGCGCCTGCTCGGTCTGAATCACGAAGTCCGTCAGCGCCGGGCTGTAGGCCGCGCCGCCGGCGCACGGCCCGCAAATCAGCGCAATCTGCGGCACCGTTCCTGAAAGCATTACGTTTTTATAGAACACGCGCGCGTATCCCGCCAGGCTGTCGATCCCCTCCTGCACACGCGCACCACCCGAGTCGTTGATAAACACGAACGGGCTGCCCGTCTTCAGGCTCATGGCCATCATGTCGGCCACTTTTTTGCAATGCGTTTCGCCCGCCGCGCCGCCTGCCACCGTGAAATCCTGGCTCGCCAGGTGCACCAGCCGTCCGTCGACCGTCGCGCATCCCGTCACCACGCCGTCGGCGGCCAACTCCTTTTCCGCCATCCCGAAAAGCGTGGCCCGGTGCCGGGAAAACAACCCGATCTCCTCAAAGCTGCCCTTGTCCACAAGCCGGTCCACGCGCTCGCGCGCCGAAAGCTTGCCCGATTTGTGCTGCCGGTCGATGCGCTCCTGGCCGCCGCCTAGCTCCAGCTTTGCGCGTCTCGCCTCCAGCTCCGCAATCTTGTCGCCCATGCTTTTCTTACGCGTCGTTTCTTCCTGCGTCACCATCTCTTCACCTGGAGAAAAATACCGCAAACTCCCGCTTTCTGCGCCGAAGGCACACCTCAACCCTTTTCGACTGCCGTAATTCTATGCCTCGGGATGAGAACCGGAATGTGACAAGGTTCACTCTGCACAAGCCCAAGGAAGCAGGCGTGTTACCGTCCAACGCGAGGCCTTTCCGCCAGCCACAAAAGCTCGGCCGGTCGCCAAGTCCAAACCGCTGTGCAGGCCCGCATCTCCGGCCGGAAACCGCTCAGAACCGTCGTTTTTTCAGTTGTATACAGAAAGGGCGCGACGCGGCTCGTTAAAGCCGATCGCGCCCGATATCGCAACACCTTTCGCCTGCCGCGGCACTAGACGCAGCCTAAGAAAACCGCGTCCTTCTCCACAACAACGTTCCGCACAACCCCAGCGGAATAATCGTGCCCACAATCAGCACGATCATCCACGGGAAGTTCAGTTGCAGGTGTTGCGTGCGCGTGCCCACCGCCAGCCACACAAAGATCCCCGTGGCCACGAGCATGATCAAAACCTCCCACCAGCGTCTCGGGTGCTTATCGTCGGCCAGCGGATCGTTGCCCGCCACCACCGCAGCCACATTTTCTCTGTCGAGTCCGTAGCGGTCGCATTCGCGATGCATCGCTGCGTCCCAGTTCTCCATCTCGGAGGGCGGCGGCTCGGCCATGCTGATCGACAACGCGCCCGCGATCATGATGGTCGACCCGGTCAGGATCAGCAGCCGTCCGCCCATGGCCAATCCCGCGAACTCGCCAAACACCAGCGCGCCCCACGCCAATCCCCAAAGCTGGTTGGTGTTCGAGAGCGGAATTCCGCGCCCGATGCCGATGTACTTGGCCGCGTACTGCTGGAACAGGTCGCCGATCACCCAGCAGAAGCCGCCCACAAACGGCCAGAACAGCATGGTCCGCGCCAGATGGAGTTGCGTCATCACCTGAGACACGCCGCCGCAGTTGATAGCCGTAAGCAGACTCACGGTTCCCAACTCGCCAAAGGTGAAAATGGTCACGAACGAGAGCGGATTCATGCCGCTGATGTAGGCCTTGCGGTAGGGAATGTACATAGTGCCGAACATCGCTCCCGCACCCAGCGCAGCAATGATGCCCGTGGCGGCTTTACCCGGCGTGCCCGCATTTTGTTGCGCGGTTGCGAAAGCGAGCACTGCCGCGCCAAGCACAATCGCCAACGCGCCGCCCACCACCTTTGCCCAGTCCTTGGCGCCCGATCCGTGCAACTCTTTGAAAAGCAGGCAGCCCCACGCCAACCCCACCAGGCTGTTCATGTTCCACAGCGGAAACGCGATGGCCAGGCCCACGTTGCGCACGCCGAAAACGGTGAGCGTATTGCCCACGGCCCATAACATTCCTGCGAGCAGCCCCCACACAATCAGGTGCGGCTTTTCGCGCAGGTCGTTGAACATGAATCCTGTGCCCTTCAGCAGCGTGGGCACCGTCCAGCGCGCAACAAACGCGCCCATCACCATGCCCATGGAGATGATGAAGGGCGAGAATCCTGCGTTCACCAGTTTGGTCGGCGCTTCCGCGCTGCCCAGCCAAACCGCAGCCGCCAGCCCGCAAAACACACCCAGCTTGTGCAACGAAATCGTCGACCGCACTCCGGCGGCGGCGGTGCTCTGGCTCATTGCGTCACCTCAGCGTCATCAACAATGCGGTTCCCAGAATCAGCACGACCACCGGCACCCACAGATGCACGTCGGTCAAGATATTCATCCAATATGCTCGCTTCAACCTTCCACCTCCGCCAGTTTCACCGGCCGGTGCTCGTCGTACGACTTGCGCGCCGCCAGCGCCATCGCCACTGGAATGCGGCCGTCGATTCCGGTCACCGGCGTGGGCTTGCCTTGGAGCACAGCTTCAGTGAACGCCCCCAGCTCCAGCGCAAAACTTTCCGTGTAACGATCCATGAAGAAGTTCAGCGGCAGATCATTGTAAACAGATTTTCCCGTGCTGACCACCGCCTCGTTGGCATAGCGATTCTCGGTCGCGATCTTGCCCCCGCTGCCCAGGATCTCCACGCGCTGGTCGTATCCGTAAGGCGCCTTGCGGCAGTTGTCGATGGTTCCGATCACGCCGTTTTTGAAGCGCATCAGCACCAGCGCCGTGTCCAGATCGCCGGCCTCGCCGATCGCGGGATCGACCCTCACGCCCGCTGCGGTGTAGATCTCCTCCACCTCATCGCCGATGAGAAAGCGCGCCATGTCGAAGTCGTGAATCGTCATGTCCAGGAAAATGCCGCCCGAAGCTTTTACATATTCGATCGGCGGCGGCGCAGGATCGCGACTGATGATATGCATCATCAGCGGCGTTCCGATCTCGCCACTCGTCACAGCCTTGCGCACCCGTGCAAAGTTCGAGTCGAAGCGCCGGTTGAATCCGATCTGCAATTGCACGCCTGCCTTCTTGACAGCCGCCAGAGCCGCGTCAATCTTCTTGAGACTGAACGCGATCGGCTTCTCACAAAAAATGTGCTTCCCCGCCTGCGCCGCCTGCGCGATCAGGTCCGCGTGCGTGCCTGTCGGCGAGCAGATCAGCACCGCATCGATCGTCTTGTCGCCAATGATTTCCTCAGCCGAGGCCGCTACTTTAGGAATGTTGCACCGCTTCGCCAGGGCCGCCGCTGCCTCGCCGTTAACGTCGGCAACCGCCGTGATCTCTGCTTCGGGCAGCCGGAAGGCCAGCGTCTCCGCATGAACCTTCCCAATCCGTCCCGCTCCAATGATTCCGAAATGAAGTTTCTTCCCGCTCATACTTTCTCCCCCGAATTACAGCTTTTAGCTCTTAGCCGTCAGCTCTCAGCCTTCCCAACTGACCGCTTTGAGTAAACAGGCTTTGACGTACGGGTTGTTTTGAGAAACCAGGTTTTGAAAGGGCACGGCTTCAGCCGTGCCGTGCGAATCCTCTTAATGCTCGCGGCTTTAGCCTCTGAGGGATGTTTTTCTCTCCCCCTTCACCGTCGATGAAACTGCTCCTCCTGAACCGGCGCCCCTCGCCTCTCAAACGAAAACAGCTATGAACCGACCGCCGAAAGCTGCGAGCTATTTTCAGTAAAATTCGCCGCAATCGACCCAATATACTCCCGGTTGCGCCTGGCGCTCTCCTTCGGCGTTCCCATCCCCGGCAGAATATCCTGTTCCACCAACATGTACCCCTTGTAATCGCGAGCCGCAAGCCAGCGCAGCAGGGCAGGGAAGTCCACGCATCCCTTGCCCAGTTCGGGATACAGCCCGTTCCGCATGGACGTAAAGTAATCCCACTCTTCCTCGCGGGTGCGGCGCGCCACGTTGGGCTCCAGATCCTTCAGGTGGATGTACCAGATGCGCTCCTTGAAGCGATTGAGCGCGGCCACCAGGTCGATCTCCTCTGCGCCCGTCCCATGAACGTAGTGGCCCGCATCGAACACCAATCCCAATCGCTCCGGGTTAGTCATGCTGAGCAGCGTTTCGATTTCGTCCGGCGTCTCCACGTAGCCCGCGCAGTGATGATGAAACACCGTGCGCAACCCCGTGTCGTCGAACACCGCGCGCGCAATCCGGTCGGCGCCGCCTGCGAAGGTCTTCCACTCGTCCTTGTTCAGTCCTGCGCTCGCCGGTACGCGTCCCGCCAGCTTGGTGCGCCGCGCATCGGTCCCGTTGTCGTCGGCCAGCACCAGGAACGGCGCTTGCGTGGTGGCCACCGCCGCAATCAGCCGCGCCGTCTTCACAGCCCTTGCCGTGCCCTCGGCATGCGCCAGCGGATTTTTGAGCTCCACCGGCACAAACGCGCCCAGCATCACCACGTGATTCCGCTTCGCCAGTTCCTCGCTCAGCAGCACCGGGTCGGTGGGCATGTAGCCCCAGTCGCCCAATTCCGTTCCGGTGTAGCCCGTCTCCACCAGTTCGTCGAGCATTTGGGTCGATGGAATCCCCTGACTCTGATCCTGGTGCTCCAGCGTGCCCCAAGAGCATGGTGCATTGCCAACCAACAGCTCTTTCATGTCATCTCCTTGCTTCCCGCGGGTTTTCGTTTTCGATTCTTGCTTCCACATTGACGATTTACACGTGTGCATCGCGATCAAGTACCCGAAGCTAACGCTTCGTCCATAAAGGGTGATTATGCTAAAACAAATGCGCGGGAAGCGTGGGGCACTCACTAGTCGTCCCACTGTCCCACGTCTTTCTATTCCCTATTCCCTACTGCCTATTCCCTGTTCTTAGAACTTCCGGTTCCACTCCTTCGGCCACCGCTCCACAACCACCTTGGTCTGCGTAAAGAACTCCACCGCATGGTGCGCCTGCGCGTGCAGATCGCCGAAAAAGCTGTCGCCCCACCCGCTGAACGGGAAGGTCGACATCGGCGCCGCCACACCCACGTTGATGCCCACGTTGCCCGCCTGCACCTCGTAGCGGAAACGCCTTGCATTCGCGCCGTCAGTTGTGAAGATGCAGGCCATGTTGCCGTAACTGCGTCCGTTCACCAGCGCGATTGCCTCTTCAATGGTCTGCGCGTGAATCAGGCTTAGCACCGGCCCAAAGATCTCCGTCCGCGCCGTCTCCGAATCCGGCGGCACATCGTCCAGCACCGTGGGCAGCACGAAATATCCGTCCTCGTAGCCTTCCACCTTTTTGCCGCGCCCATCCACCACCACGCGTGCGCCGGCCTGCTCGCCCTTGGCGATTAGCCCTTCGATCCGCGTCTTGCTCTCGGCGGAAATCACCGGCCCCATCTCCACATCCGGCAGCGCGCCGTAGCCGGTCTTGCGGCTCTTGGCGGCAGCGGCAATCTGGTCCGTGAATGTGCGCGCGTCGCCTACAGTAATCGCCACCGATGCCGCCAGGCAGCGCTGTCCCGCGCAGCCAAATGCGGAATCGGCAAGAATCCGCGTCGTCATCTCCATATCCGCGTCCGGCATCACCACCACGGGATTCTTCGCGCCGCCCTGGCACTGTGCGCGCTTGCCATTGGCCGCCGCCCGGCTGTAAATGTACTTCGCCGTCGGCGTCGACCCCACAAAACTCACCGCCTTGATGCCCGGATGGTCCAGAATCGCGTTCACCGTGTCGCGTCCGCCGTTCACCAACTGCATCACGCCCGGAGGGAACCCCGCCGCCTGGATCAGCTCGAACAGTTTCTGCGACGTGATCGGCACGCGCTCCGACGGCTTGAGCAAAAAGCAGTTGCCCGCCGCCACCGCGTAGGGGAAAAACCAGAATGCAATCATGCCCGGAAAATTGAACGGCACAATCGCCGCCACGACGCCCAGCGGCTGCCGGATCATGTGCTCGTCGATACCCCGCGCAATGTCCTCGCAGTTCGTCCCCTGGATCATGATCGGCATGGCGCACGCCGTCTCCACGTTTTCCACTGCGCGCAGAATCTCGCCCCGGCTCTCCGCCAGCGTCTTGCCGCTTTCGTTGGTAATCGAGAGTGCCAGTTCTTCGCGATGCTCTTCCAGCAGCGTCTTCAGCCTGAACAGCGGCTGAATGCGGTCCACCACCGGCGTGCGCCGCCACTCAATAAACGCCCGCTCCGCCACTTCCACAGCCGCATTCACGTCCGTCGCCGGTGAAAGCGGCACCTCCGCCAACACCTTGGCCGATGCGGGATCGATCACATTCAGCGCATCCTTTGCGCTCGACGCGCGCCACCCTCCATCAACAAAATTCTGCAACCGCTCCATAGTGTTTTCTCCTCACAAATAGCGACGTTCGCGCTTACGCGCTTCTTCATAGCGTGCCCGGGCTTCGCGCACGCTCTCCATCTCTGAAACCTCTGCTACCGCAACATCCCACCAGGATTCGTATCCCGGCACGCCTTGCGATGCATCCGTTTCCACCACGATCACCGTGGTGCGGTCCAGCGTCTTGGCCTGCTCAAGGGCCTGTTTCAATTCGTCGAGTGTACCAGCCTTCAGCGCATGTGCGCCCAGGCTGCGCGCGTTGGCCGCAAAGTCCACCGTCAGCACGTCACCGTCCAGTTGCTTGGTGGCTTCATTGCGCGCGCGATACCGCGTTCCAAACCCGCCCTGCCCCAGCGAGCGGCTCAAGCTGCCGATGCTCGCGAACCCGTGATTGTCCACCAGCACGATGATGATCTTGATCCCCTCCTGCACCGACGTCACAATCTCCGAGGGCATCATCAAATAGGTGCCGTCGCCCAGAAAGACGTAAACCTCGCGGCTGGGGTCGGCCAGCTTGGCGCCCATCGCGCCAGGAATCTCGTAACCCATGCACGAGTAGCCGTACTCCATGTGATAGCCGTTGGGCGTGCGTGTGCGCCACAACTTGTGCAGGTCGCCGGGATGACTGCCTGCTGCCGACAGCAGCACGTCGCGCTCGCCCGCTGCCTCCCACATCGCGCCAATCACTTCGCTCTGTGCGGGCTTTCCGGGGTTCTTCAGATGGAAGAGCCGGTCCACTTCCGCATCCCAAGCGACGCGCAGTTCCGCAATCTCCGCTGCAT